>OBKG01000333.1_pt1 | contig 22948 bp, 17 predicted proteins | sample 1519741 | NCBI WGS metagenome assembly OBKG01 (sample SAMN00265072, study PRJEB22529) | human gut metagenome
CTGATGAATCTATATATAAGAAAGGCACTGACATATCAAGCCCGATTCCGGAAATTGCATTGATATCACCGGAAGCAAAAAACTTCTGTAATCCGTCTGATAATTCAACCTCTTCGGCTGGATATTCAACCAGGATTGAAAAATACCATTTGCCGTCTGGTTCATGTGTAATCGTAACGCTTTTTAGTGTGCCGTCTGGCTTAATTGGTCTATGCATGGAAAGCTCTATCAGACCGTTAATCTTCGGAAGACGGAGCCCACCATTCTCAATACGGATATTTTTTCCAACGCAGTTTGTCGTATAAGAATCCTTGCACTGATGTTTCTTCTTTCGCTTAGGAGCACCTCTTTCACCGGCAAAATAATCATTTCTTGCCTTTTCAAGATTTAGCTGAACATTTGCCAGTGCCAGGGAATCCCTGTCGTTAAGCCATTCCAGACCGGACACATCTTTGTAATCAGCCGGAGTCATAGGTATTGAAATGCCATACATCTTCCACATCAATTTGTAATCTGCAAGCATGCGGTTCCACATAAAACGTGAAGCACCAATATTTTGGTTTAAGTCTGACGCCTGCTCTTCTGTCGGATGTCCGCAAAATCTGTAAGCTACAAATACAGTATCGCATTTTGCAATACGTTTCGAGGAAGACTTCTTACCTGATGGTCTTTTAGAAGGGATTGCAAACCTGCCATTAATAACATCGTAGATGCTGTCAAGGTTCAATCGCTTACATATATTTTCAATGCCTGATATGGCAATTTTATTCAGTTTATTATATATAATACAAGATTTTACAAAATCAACCCGTATGGACTTTTTCTTTGCCATATCAAAAACCTCCTGTTTTTTCTTACATAGTTAATATGCCGAAAAAATCTAAAACGGGATGATTTTTTGCGAGAAATTTTTGCAGAAAATAAAAATTTCTCTACGCCGAGATGTAGAGAAATTAATAAGTCGCAAGCGATATTTTTTCTTATTTGTAAATCTCATGCGTTTTCATCTCGGCAATTAAATTACCGAGAATTCCCACTTATTATCTTAAATTCATGTAGTATCCAAGATATAGATAGTGTTTTCTTTTTATCAGAGCTATTTTATTTTTAACCTCCTTTTTCGCTTTCTTTCAGTATGCCGAAAAAATAAAAAAGCGCTGGCATCGCCAGCGCAAACATTACACATTAACAGCTTTGTAAAGTAGGTAATCATTCAAAGAGTTAAAACCGGCAGCAATAGCCTCTTCTTCCATTGCTTTGCGTTTTGCTTTCAAATCAGCAATACGCTCTGCTTTTTCTCTCTCTTCCACGGCTGTTTCTTCTTTCTGCAGGTCAGAGTATATTTCTCTTAACTTTTTTGCTGCAGCCTTTACAACTGCGTATTCTTCGCATTTTAAATGTCGCAGGTCTTCTAAAGCCTGTTCTATTCTTGTCTTTTTGGCTGTCAAAGAATTATCGGTTGGAACTTCCTCCCATCCATTAACCGTGTATTTTACTACACCTCCGCATCCGTTCACCGCAATATTTACAAGACGATTTATTGCTTCCTGTTTTGTCTCCATGCGGACACCCGGTATATAGCAAAGACCTTCTTCCGGTTTACTGCTGTAACGAACTATTCCTCCAACTTCTGTTACTTTTATAAAATCCAAATCTGCTGTTCTCATAATTAATTAATTCTCCTATCTTTGTTGTTTTCTAAAAGTTTTTAATTACATTTTTAATATGCGAGAATTTATGTTTGGTGAAAACCGCCTGGTGTAGCACCAAGCGGTTTATTTTTGTTTTGCTGCATTTGACACTTTGCGCTTAGAACGATTCAGGGCTTTGCTCCGCACATACAACAGAGATGCGCTCCTGCCACTCCCAGCCGCCATACTTCTTCCTTCTCTACATCATCCCTTCCATCAGCACAACTTCACCTGTTTCCAGTGTCTTCTTTACGTCAATCACCCTCTGGTTTTCGCTTCCACGAAACTCAAGCATGATATTTTTTTTGTCTTCCTGAAACTCACCATCAACCAGCACATCAATATTCTGCAGGATATTGCCCAGCCTGATTCTGTCAGCCAGTCCATGCCTGCATCTCGCCGGGGTCTTTCCGGTCAGTTCTTCCCACGTAAAACCTGAATACACCCAGATGTTTTTTTGAGGCATTTCTTTCCTGATTCTTTTTATAAGGTTCCATACCTCTTCCTGGTTTTCCGGTTCTAACGGTTCCCCGCCAAGGATTGAGAGGCCTTCAACATAATCAGGCTTTAACGACTCAACAATCTTATCTTCTGTCCCAGGTGTATATTCCTTACCGTAATCAAATTTCCAGGCAATCTCGTTAAAGCATCCCTTGCAGTGATGACGGCAGCCAGACACAAACAATACAGTCCTGCAGCCTGTTCCATTTGCGGTATCGCAGTATATGATTTTTCCGTAATACATAGTATCCTTCTCCTTTTCTTTGTGTTTTATATGTATAATATGCCGGAATTTCTAAAAGAAAAAAATAGAGACAGGCAAATGCCTGTCCCCATGTTAAGGTTAAATTTTAGTTACGAAGTTTGGATATCAGTTCTCATCGTTGGACGGGAGACCGCGGCCAACCTTTGGTTTTCCGTCGGTTCGGAGGTTGTTGGACGTGTACGGGGAGTCAGAAACCCCGTCCACGTCTGGTGACGGTGAACATAAGTTCACCGAATCATCTTCTACAGATACATGCAATACACGTTCTGCGATTTCCTGAGTCCTTCCCTGGTTCCAATACTGCGTTCCGATATATCCACAAGTCCTTCTGGCAACGTGCATCTTGTTCTGGTCTGTACATCCGCACTGCGGGCAGCGCCAAATCAGTTTGCTGTCTTTGTTCACAATCTGAATTTCTCCATTATATCCACAAGCCTCGCACTGGTCTGATTTTGTATTCAGTTCAGCATAAAGAATTGTATTGTAGATATGTTTGATGATTGCAAGGACCGCCGGAATGTTTCCCTGCATGTTAGGCACCTCAACATATGAGATTGCCCCGCCAGGAGACAGTTTCTGGAACTCTGCTTCTTTTGTCAGCTTGTCAAAAGCATTAATATTTTCTGTTACTCTGATATGGTAGGAATTTGTAATATAATTCTTGTCTGTCACGCCCGGGATTTTACCAAAACGTTTTTGCAGACATTTTGCAAATTTATACGTAGTACTTTCCAACGGGGTACCATACACAGAATAATCAATATTTTCTTCTGCTTTCCATTTACCACAAGCATCATTCAGCGCCTGCATAACTTTCAAGCCAAACTCTTTTCCGTTTTCAGAAGTATGAGATTCATGTTTCATGAAATACACGCATTCAGCCAAGCCGGCATATCCAAGAGAAATTGTTGAATATCCGTTAAACAGCAGCGGGTCAATTACTTCGCCCGATTTTAACCTTGCCAGTGCTCCATACTGCCACTGAATTGGTGCAACATCAGAAGGAGTGCCAAGAAGTCTTTCATGTTTTACTCTTAATGCCTTGTGGCACAAGTTCAGTCTTTCATCAAGAATTTTCCAGAACTTTTCTTCATCGCCGCCGGATGAGCAGGCCGCATCAACGAGGTTGATAGTTACAACACCCTGATTGAAACGTCCATAATACTTCTTCTTTCCTTCTTCATAGTCGAGTGCATGAGCGATATTACCCACCTTTTCGCTGCATCTGTCAGGGGTGAGGAATGACCTGCAGCCCATACTCGGATATACGTCGCCTTTTAGTTCCAGCATCTTCTTTTCAGAAATATAATCTGGAACCATTCTTTTGGCTGTACATTTTGCAGCAAGTTCAGTCAGATACCAATATTTGCCCTCTTCGGTAATATTATCTTCCTGTAGACAGTAAATGAGCTTCGGAAATGCCGGTGTAATATAATAGCCACTGCTGTCTTTCACGCCAATCATTCTCTGTCTTAACATCTCTTCAATCAGAAGTGCGAGGTCTGCTTTTTCCTGTTCATTTTGTGCTTCATTCAGATACATAAACACGGTAACAAAAGGCGCCTGTCCATTTGTTGTCTGAAGAGTGATAAGCTGATACTGGATTGTCTGGCAGCCGCTTTCAATTTCGTATCGCAGCATATTTTCAGTCTCTGCCTCAAGCTGTTCTTCAGTATATGGAGTTCCTTTTTTATTGTGTGACTCTGCGAGTCTTCTTCTAAGTTTCTTTCTTGATATATCCACAAATGGTGCAAGATGTGCAAGGCTGATTGTCTGGCCGCCGTACTGCTGAGATGCTACCTGTGCAATAATCTGGCTGGAAACCGTGGCTGCAGTCATAAATGACTTAGGCGGGTCAATCCATATACCGGAAATGCATGTTCCGTGTTGTAACATGTCCTTAAGGTTGATAAGGCTGCAGTTATGTTCCCGCTGAGCCATATAATCTTCATCATGCACATGAATCAGTCCATTTCTGTGTGCATTTACAACATCTTCTGACAACAGGTATTTATTGGTATAATCTCTTGACCATTCGCCAGCCATATAGTCGCGCTGTACGGAAAGCACCTTCGGGTCCTTATTGCTGTTCTCCTGGTTGACTTCTTCATTACTTCCGCGGACGCTTCCATCCGTCTGCACCTTCACATCAATAAGGCTTTCAATCTTCTTATCAAGTGTAGATACTTTTCTGTCAAGATTGTGTTTATATCTGTAAGTGATATATAGCCTTGCCAGGCTGCAATATCCAGAAATCATGATTGCATTTTCAACCTTATCCTGAATTTCCTCAACAGACAGGTCTCTTCCGGCATTTTCCGCATCACGCTTAATCTGCTCTGCAATCTGTTCAATTTTTGACTTTTCCATTTTTTCAATTGGAACTGTCACTTCGGCATTTGCCTTTTCGATAGCTTTCACAATCTTACTGGCATCAAATGGCACTCTCTCGCCTGACCGCTTCATGATAAATAAATTACCCTGATTAAAGTCGTCTTCATATCTTTCTTCTGTTCTAACGTCCATATTATTTACCTCCATTTTCCTTTCTTTTTTAGGTTTATTTTTACGTTTTTAATATGCTGAATATTTTGGTGTAAGAAAAAGCCGCAGGAGAAAAAAACAGCCCGGCAAAAAAGCCGAGCCATCAATTCCCTTTTTAATAATTCTTACAAATATTCTTCTATATTTATTATGCAGGATTTTTTATAGAATAAAAACCACGAAACCGGACAGGAAAATCAGGCCTGATTCACAAACTGCTTCAGGGCTTTCTCCCCACATATCTTAACTGCAGCAAAATTGTCAATCGCGTATTGATTGCCAGAACCGGTTTTTTCTTCCTGCTTTCTTACAATACAGGCAATGTCCTTCTTCTCTCTCACGCCTTCCATGACTGCATGCATAGTACCGCTTTTCGCGTCACAATCAACAACAAGAATTTTATCCGCAATCATTGCCTGCAAAAGGTCGCGTTTAACAAACTTCCATTTTTCAGGTCTCTCGCCAGGTCCATACTCGCTTACAATACATCCGCCATTTTTCAGGATGTTTTCCACAAGCAAATCATTGCATTTCGGGTATATGTAATCCAACCCGCAAGGCATTACGGCAATGCATTTTCCACCGGCAGCCAGTGCACCTTCCAGCCCTGCAGTGTCACATCCAACCGCCAGCCCGTTCAACGTCACGGCGCCAGACTCAGCCAGTATTTTTCCGCATCTCTTTGCGTTTCTGAGCATATCAGCATCTGCATTTCTCCGCCCAATCAGGGCTATTATTTTCTCCGGATTTTGTAAAAGGGAAATGTCGCCGCGGTAATACAAATTTTCAATCTTACAGCCTTTTAATCTTTCGAAATCCTGCAGCTCTTCTTTTGTCAGTCTTTTTATTTCCATTTTTTTTCAGTCCTTCCATATGTTTTTACGCATATTTAATATGCCGAATTTTTAAGCCGACGGAATCGCGATTTTTTTGCAAAAAAAATAACTCCGGAAAATTGTATATCCTTCCACGACAAAAAAACATAAAAAATACCAAAAAAAATCAAAAAAAAAGAGAGACGCTTTCTCGCGAAGATGCGAAAAGATGCCGGCGAAATACAGGAAGGCAAAAAAAAGAAAGCCGAAGCTTCCTTATGATGAACGTGATATACTGTTTGGACACGACCAGCCTTTGCAGCCGGCTTCTGTTTGGACACAGCCGGCTCTTAAGCTGGCTCTTTTTGGACACAGCCAGCCGGTTCCTATTCCTGCTGGGCGAGGATGCGCGCGCGGCGAATTTCTTCTTCCGCACGTGCTACGTCCTCTTTGGAACGCAGCTTGGCAAGCTGTCTTTGGATGAATCCTTCGTCCAGCGCGTTCCACTGCCCAAACGGGCAGTAACCTGGCAAACAGCTACAAGGCCCGTTGCTGTACATGCATGGAGCGCCAGTCTCCACGCATCCGCCACGGTATACGTGGTTTGCAACCAGGTTCTCTGCGCTAAGTTCGCGCAGAGCTTGCTTAGAGATTTGACTACGCACGGAGTCAACCTCTTTTCGAGCGTAATCAACGAAGACTTCGCCCGAACCCAGCTGCCTCAGCTGGTAGATGATGGATTCCACATATGTGTCATCCATCATCTCCGGAACCTCCTTGTTTAACTTTACCATGATGAGAGCAAAGCTCTCATCTGCATGTGGCATCTGCCACATTTCGTAAAAGTTAAAGCCCAATACTCTTCCTGTATTGTTCATCATTTTTTCCTCTCTTCCTTGCCGATAATCGGCATAACAAAAATATTATTTTTATCATCATTTTTAACATGCAAAAGAAAATCCGCGATAAAAAACGGTGAATATTTCGCCGCAAAAAAAATGCAAACAGACGCATCTGCTCGCATTTGCCGGCACACACTATTCATATAAATCCAACGGCTCATCCAGTTTTTCATTCTCCTCAACCCTTTTCCATAGTGTCCGAATCATATAACTGGCTTCATAAAATATCCTGCACTCGTCATTAGAAGTGTTTTTATCCTTCACGATTTCATTAATATTCTTACATACAAGGCTTATCACATCTTGGTCCACCTTCTGCTGCCGGATTTTCGGCATCATTGCCTTTTCAGTTTTTGATTTCAGAATCGCATTTACAACCTCACGCTCTTCCCCGCCAAGAAACGGTTTTATTTTTTCTGACACTGTTTTCTTTTTACGCGTTTTTTTCTGCATTTTTTTATCCTGGTTCTGCGCTATCTTTAACTGCAGCGCCCGTATCAGAATCTGACTGTTCACTGCTGTTTCTTTTTTTAAAGGTGTTTTTATGCTTCTTTTTATTTCTTTTAAGCTTTTGCAGCACTCATTCGCATTATAGTTATCAACTAACCGGCTCATTTTATGCCCCCTTTTTTGCTTTTTAACTTTTTTCGGTGTTATTTGTCCATATTTGTTAAATCAACTGTTATTCTATTGTATTCACAATAAGCTTCCTCAAAGATATCCGGGCAATGAGACTGTATTGCGTCGTAGTAGAACCGAATCAGCAGCTTCGCAATATCAAATGTTTTAAATCGTTCGTCATATTTACAGTTTATCTGCTGCTCGTTTAATCTGCAACAGGTATTTTTAATGTCCTCATCAGAAACATGCTGAGTTCTTATAAGGTGGAATATCTGTCTGTCCATCTCTGATTTTTTCATGTATTCTTCCAGATTTTCCAACCCGTTTTTGTACTTGTACCATCCGCATTGCAAAAATCTTATCAGCGCATGTGCACCCTTGCAGAGTATCCTGACTTCTTCATCTTCTTTTTCGCTAGACCAGATTTCATACAGATTTGTAATCCAAAAATTAATCTCGCTATCTGAAATACTGAGTTTCATATGCATCCTCCAATTCTATATATTTTTTTTACAGCCTATTTTTTTCTTTCTGTCTGAAACTTAACAGAAATTTCTGTATGCTGCAAATTTTTGCGAATTTTTACAAAAAAAAGAGACACTACCGAAGCAGTGTCCCTGAGAGGAGGAAAATCTTTATCTGAACGCCCCGCGAATCGGAGCTATACAAAAAATTAAAATTTATATATACGGCGCCCCTGAATTCGCCGAATGGGGTAACAGAACGAAGATTTATTATTTAAGCTCCGTTCTTAATCAGTATTAAGTATTTTCATTTATAGTATGACAAAAAAAATTCGTGATAAAAAACGACAAAAAAGGAGCCTTCGCTCCTGCAAAACCTTAGAATTTTTCAACTACCAAACCGTATATACATTTCTTTCCAATCCAGCCGTTTACGTGCCCGTGATTGTTAGAAATCTGAAATGTCTTTCCGCCCTTTATTGCGGAAATTTTATGCAGGTAAAAATGTCCTGCAACCTTGCACAACACTATATCGTTTTTCTTCAGCACCGTTTTTTCAGTCACTGGTATACATCTTACGGATTGCCCAGATTTCAGAATTGGAGTCATGGACTGGCCATATCCGGTTACAATACATTCTTCGCCTTCCATCAAGTGTTTAACGGTTTCATAGTTTTCTTTTCCTTTGTACATATTTTTGCCTCCTTCTGTTATTTGTTTTATGAAAATAAGCAGCATGATAAATAAAATTTCATACTGCCTATTTTAAAACGGGAGAGTCGCTTGCGCGATTTTATTATGCATTTATAATATGCAAAATAAATTAAATTTTAAACAACATTAAAAACATCATGTTGAATTTTTTGCGGATTTTTTAAAAACAGGCTTAAAAACAATATGCAGAATCCAAAAAATCACAAAAAAAACACCCGCAGAAAAATCTCTACGGGCATTACTACATTATGCTTCTTTTCTCCATGACGGTCTATAGACCCTCTGTTCAAGACCAAAAACACGTCCTGACATCTCGCCAGGATTGATTGCTGCTTCCTGTTCTTCAAACATATACATCTGGGCATCAATCATATCCAGATTATGAAGAATCATTGCCTCAGGGATTGCCGGAAGGGCTACTGCCTGGTACTCATACTTTCCATGATGTGACAGCACCATATGCTGCAGCAGTGTAATATTTTCATCATCAAGCTTTTCTGCCCTTGCATATCTGCCAATCATTTCAGCGCCAATGAACCCATGCCCCATCAGTGAGCCTTTCATTGTATACTCTGCCGCGCCAAATGTATTTGTATCAAGTTCATATAGCTTTCCGATGTCATGCAGGATTGTGCCTGCAATCAGCAACTCAACGTTAATGTTTCTGTTACATTTACAGATAGACGGCTCCTTATTATAAATAGAAGCCACATAAGCTGCTGTTTTTGTCATACGGTATGTATGATAAAGCAGGCCGCCGCGCAGATTATGGTGTACGGATTTTCCTGCACTCCAGATTAACAGCTTATCTTTATTATCTGTAAGGATACGCTGTGTAACTTTTGCAAACACACCGCATCTTCCGGCAGTATGCAGCAGGAAGTTATACATATCTTCTGCCTTCACCGGGGCGGTCCTGATAAACAGCAGCGGGTCAGCAGAAGATTCTGTAATGTTTTTAATCACATAACCGGTATCACCTTTGTAGTCTTCCGCCTTCATCTCGGCCAGAATCACCTGCCCAGGCTGGAATAAAAAGCCTTCCAGTTTCTCATTCCATTTCTTTGCACTCACCTGAGATTCTCCATCACTGACAGTAAGATTCAGATATACGCCATTATTCTTATTAGCTCTTTCCTCCACACTGACAATAATGCATTCAACTGTTCCTGTTGTTCCTGGTTTCATGTCCTTTAATTTCATAGCTATTCTCCTTTTCTTTATTTTTAAAACTATTTTTTTGTTCTTTTTTAATATGCTGAATTTAATATGCCGCAAAATAAGACAGCCACAAAATTTTGCGGATTTTTTTGCAAAACAAAAAGGGCTCAAAAATGAGCCCTTAAACGACTATTACCATACCTTACTCCAGCTGTAGTAATAATAGCTGGATGTAGACGAAGAACCATCCGCTCCCCACTCTGTACGGTCAACCCGATACATTGTTTCGTTTTCCTTACGGATACTTGAAGTTATACACGGGGTGTTTTTAACGGTCACAACAAACACGGCTTTCTTTTTACCGTATTTTGCTGTGATTTTCGCCTTTCCTGCACGGCGGGCAACAATCTTGCCCTTCTTATTAACAGTTACAATGGCCTTATTGCTTGAAGACCATTTAACTTTGCTGGCTGTCTTGACTCTAAGAGTCTTTGACTGGCCGGCTTTCAGGGTTACCTTAGTGGTCTTTGTTTTGGAAGCAGCCTGCACAGGTGCGACCATCAGCAGCATAGCTGCGAAAACCACCATCATCATAGTTACCATTCTTTTTGCTCTTGTCATAATTATTCTCCTCTCTTTGTTTTATTTTTTATGACACCTATAATATGCAAGACAGAAGCAAAAACAAAAATCGCAAAAAAGCGCCGTAAAAAAAGAGCCTCTTATTGAGACTCTTAAACGAAACAGAACTAATTTTTCCAGATGCCAGCCTTCACATAGCTGTCATGCATCCTGGTAAATCTGCTTTCCGGCATACCGTGAAGGTCTGAAAGCGCCTTCTCTATATACTGGAAAGTCAGCGGCCTGCTGCTTCGCAGAGCGTTTTTGTTGAGTACATAATCCCTATATGACTCAGCAAAATATTCTGAAGCATTCTGGGTTACATACGCTTTATTAAAGGATGTTACCAGTCCTTTTTCTTTTGCGTATATATTTTTCCATTCTACTCTTGTATCAGCATAATTGGAAACCCAGCCAAGCAGATGTCCTAGTTCATGATAAACGGTATTATCTGCTTCTTTTAATGTGATACTCTGACCTTTTGCGGTGAAGTATCCGGAATAGTTAACGTTTCCGTCAATTATCAGCTGAAACTTCAACAGTTCAAAAGCACGAAGCAGATTCTCATCTGCCCGTCCTGCCAGCTGACGGATTGTCATGTTTTTCTGACTTTCCGGCATTACGGTCACACTGCAGCGGCCTTCCCAGTTGCCACTCTTTGCTGTAATGATTGCTTTGCCAGCATTTTGGGCAGTTACTTTTCCATTTTTGGAAACCGTAACAATTGCCTTATTACTGCTGCTCCAGGAGATTTTTCCAGGTGCATTTGTAACCTTCAGGGTTACGGTTTTGCCTGCATAAAGAGACCGGCTTGTGTAATTTAAAACCGGATTTTTTTTAACCGTAATCTGCACTTTAAGGATAACTTTCTTTCCATTTTTCGCAGTCACAGTTGACTTTCCAGGCTTTACAGCACGCATCTCTCCTTTCTTAGACACAGTAACAACCTTTTTGTTACTGCTTGCCCATTTTGTATTAGAATAACCGCCAATGAAGAATGTACTATTTGTGTACATCACTTTCTTCATTGTTTTTGCAGCAGCCTGCACAGGCATTGCAGCTGCCAGCATCATTACCATCATACATATAAGCATGAGGATTTTTTTTAAATTTTTTTTCATCTTATTTTTCCTCCCTTGATTTTTTTGGATACAGATAATATGCAAAATCGGGAGAAAAAATCGAGTAGGAGAAAATTCCTCTTGATGAGGAATTTTCGGCCTCTCACACCACCGTGCGTACCGTTCGGTACACGGCGGTTCAATCAACTTAACATGTAACACACCTTTCAGTGTAATAATCTAACATTGAGATTAGTCCAAATGAGGCTAATCTCTTGTTTGTTATTGCTATATTTACTGCACCACAGCTACATACATGAGCATAGGCTCTTGAACAATAACCAACTTTGTATGCTGTAATCCTGTCAATTCCAAGCTTCATCAAATTCTTTGCACGATTCTGCGGAGTTTTCCAGTGTTTCCATATGCATATACGAAGTCTATACCGAATATTTGCATCTAATTTCGCACATAAGATTTTCATACTACCTATCTTGAAGTAGTTTATCCAACCTCGGATAAGCTGATTGAGCTTCTCTACCTTATAGCTGTTGCTGACGCCCCAACTACGGCAGGTGAGTCCTTTCATTCTCTTCTTAAACTTCGCTACTGATTTTGCATGCGGTTTTGCCTTAAACTGATGTGCTCTTGAATCAAAGTAGAATCCAAACCCAAGGTATTTAAGTCCACTTGGTCTATCTACTTTGCTCTTAGTCATGTTGACTTTGAGCCCTAGTTTCTCTTCGATGAATCGTGAGATATTTCTCATAACTCTGTTTGCAGACATTTCACTTCCGACCATGATAATACAGTCATCCGCATATCGTACAAAATTAAGCCCTCTCTTTTCCATTTCCTTATCCAGTTCGTTCAACATGATGTTTGCCAGTAGCGGCGAAAGGTTTCCTCCTTGCGGTGTTCCCACAATAGAGTCCTCATACTCATCATCTATCATGATTCCGCTGACTAGGTATTTCCTAACAATAGAGATGACATCTCCATCTTTAATCGTTCTACCAATAATAGTCATCAACTTATCATGATTTACTGTGTCAAAGAACTTTTCCAAGTCAATGTCTACAATCCAGTCATTACCATCATTCATCATATCAAGTGCTGTTAGGATTGCTTGCTGTGCACATCTATTCGGTCTGAATCCGTAGCTATGGTCATGGAACTGTTCCTCATAGATTGGTGTTAAGACCTGTGCAATGGCTTGTTGTATGAATCTGTCTGTTACTGTTGGTACTCCCAGGTTTCTGACACCACCGTCTGGCTTTGGTATCTCCACTCTTCGTACTGGTTGAGGTTTATATTTTCTTGTCCTCAACTGTTCCTTGATAATTTCGCCGTTCTTTACAAGATGTTCTTTAAGTTCTGTGTACTTCATTCCGTCCACTCCCTCGGCACCTTTATTTCGTACGACTTGCAGATATGCTCTGTTGAGATTATCGCTGGACAGCATCTGCTTCATTAGACTACTTGTGTCCATGCGTTCTTTCCTTTCCGTCTCGCTTGATTTGACCACCCTTTACCCGATTGGTTACGGCAGATGTTGTCATTTCTGCAATACGAGACATACTCAAACTTATTGATTGTCCGCCCCTTCGCTCCATCTCCATTACAGAGACTTCTTCGCTACTATGGGCTCGGCTGACTTCTCACAGTTCGTTGTTACTAGGCTAATGAAACCTCTGTGAGACCTCCACGCTTAAGGTGCACGCTCTTTCCTCTCATATATCCGCCACATTTACTCGGTTCCTACAAACGGCAACTTTACGGTTTTGTCTTATTTGGCAGACTTACCAAACGGAACCTAGCCTCATATGTGATTTCTGTCCGTCGGACCAAGAGTTTGCTTACAGCTTCCTTCAGATTCTACCTTACGATAGACACCCTTGCTGTTCAGCTATACACTTCCTTGTCGCCTAGGCATGTTCGGGACTTTCACCCGTTAGAGCGCGCCCATGGCGCGCAAACCAAAATAAGACAGAACCAATCATGGCTCTGCCTTATTTTCATTTCCAAAGTGGTCCATATATTTTCTGGATTTTTGCAATCTGTGCACTGGTCAGTTTACTTAATGCAGACTTAATTGCAGCATATGTTTTTGGTCTTGTAGATTTCAGCTTGCTGTTGTTCAGGGTGTAATCCTTGAAAGACTCAGCAAAATATTCTGACGCATTCTGTGTTATGTATGCTTTATTAAAAGCTGTAACTTTAGACTTTTCCGCATTGTAGATTTTCTTGAATGCAGCTGTCTGGTCAGCATTACCTACTACAAAGGCAAGAAAATGTCCCAGCTCATGATAAACTGTATTATCGGACGCTATCAATGTAATCTTTCTGTCTCTTGCATTGAAATATCCGGTGTAGTTTTTAACCGTAGAGTTAACATAGATTTTAAACCCAAGCTTATTGAACGCATCTCTCACCTTCTTATTCGCTTTCGGCGCAACCTTATTCACCTTCACATACTTCTTTACTACTGTTGATTTAGTAGTTGCTGTCACTGCTTTTGCCTGAACCGGCATGACCGGCGCTGCCGGGGTCACCGCCATACACACTGTCATAGTCAATGCTGCGACTTTGTTTAAAAAGTTCTTTTTCATCTTTTTTTCCTCCTTTTTTGTGTATTCTGAAGCTCTTAAGGGCTTTAAACCTAATATGAAAAAAAGTAAAAAAGATGAAACGTTTATTTTTTTGCGAACAAAATTCAGCATATTATAATTGTAATATTCATTTGATTACAGCAAAAAGCTGTAGTACAATATAATCAAGATTAAGGAGGGTAAACAAAATGAATAAGACAAAGACACGCACCGGGCTGTCAGCCCTGTTTGCTGTGCTCCTGGCAATTATGATTGCCGTTCCGGCAATCCTCCAGAGCGGAGCAGACGCAGCCGTTAATAAAAAACGGCCGACAAAAGTCACTCTAACCAGTGCAAAAGCAACATCTTACAACAAGGTCAGCCTCAAATGGAAGAAGTCCAAAAATATCACATCTTATGCGGTATATTACAAGGCTTCTGATTCCAAGAAATGGGTCAAGGTTGCAAATGTGAGTTCCAAGAAGACCGGATACACTCACAAATCTTCCAAGAAATACCCGTTAAAACAGGGTAAGACCTATCAGTACCGTATCCGTGGATACAACAAGAAAGCGAAAGGCAGCAAGAAATGGGGCAAATATTCTTCCATCAAGAAGGTGAATATTCCGAAGAAACCGGCTGCAAAACCGACAGAGACACCGAAGCCAACAGCAAAGCCAACGGAAGCGCCGAAACCGACGGTAGCTCCAAAGCCAACGACGGCTCCGAAACCAACGGCAGCGCCAAAACCAACGGTTACACCGATTCCAAAGCCTACGGCAATACCGAAACCGACAACGATTCCGAAACCGACGGCGATTCCAAAGCCTACTGAAGCACCAAAGCCGACAGCTGCTCCACAGCCAACAAAGGCTCCGCGGCCTACCGCTACACCAAAGCCAACGGCTACACCTAGACCGACAGCAACTCCGGCTCCGACAGCTACACCAAAACCGGTTAAGGTTTCAAGCATTACATTAAACCAGACATCTTTAACCATGACTTCAAAAGGCCAGACAGCAAGTCTTACTGCAACAGTAAATCCAGGAAACGCAGCAAATAAAAGCATCACATGGAGCAGTTCAAATTCAAGTGTTGCTACTGTAAGCGCAAACGGAACTGTTACAGCAGTCGCAAATGGAACGGCTGATATTACTGCTACTGCTGCTGATGGCAGTGGAGTGAGCGCGAAGTGCAGTGTGACAGTGAAGGTGCCGAATAATGTTACAACGATTTCACTTGAAGGTGGTAAGAGTAAAATCTTATCAATATGGGCAGAAGATTATTCAGATTCAATAAATGTTAATAATGTAACATTTAAATATATCGGTTTGAATGATAATTTCGAAGTTATTCCAACAGGTTCCGGAAACGAATGGATTGGCATTAATATTAAGGCTCACAGAAAGGGAACTGTTGATGTATTTGCAATACACAATGGCAATACGATTAAGCAATGGACAGTTAATGTCACTTCCGATTGGAAGGAATATCTTGGATATGTTTCTTGGAAAAAAGCAGTAGAGAATCAGATTTGGACCAATAATATGACATTAAAAGACAAATTGGACGCAGCACAGAATTATATTAAAACACATTTTAAATACAAAAACGGAGCCCCAGAATACATTTATGCATATTCAGAAGGAATTGCAGATTGCTTTACTGCAAGTGATTTCTTTGGAGATTTTGCAAAAGATGCCGGTGCTCAGGTGAAATATGTAAGCTCACATACTGGTAACATGTATGATTATATCGCACATGCTGTTAGTGACGGCGGACATGTATTTAACCGTGTTTTGTTAGATGGACAATGGGTAAATTATGACGCACAGCCACCGTTATCATAACATATCATCAATTAAATAAGTATCTCGGCATATTAAAATGCACCACCATCACAAGAGCGATGGTGGTGCATTTTTTATTATTTTTTTGTTGTATTTTTATTAACAACTCTATATGGCAGTCACAATCTGCATCAACAGAACAAACTTTCGCATTGCGAAAAACTAAAATTTCTGATATTGTACATATTGTAGAGAGACTTGGAATGGCAATTTTTGACAATGCGTTTGTACAGTGCATTCACTTTGTCGAATATGAATTGCCAACGGTAAAGTCGGCGACCCGTCCTCTCTTATTCTTTCACTTACGTGCAGGAGTGCCATCTCCTACACGTATAGAAAGTGATAAGGAGGACGAATAGATGAATGCAGAACTATATTTGCAATACTTACAGTTTCTTTTTGAGCTTATAGTATTTCTCTATGTGGTCAGTAAAGGCCGATAATTAACATATGCCATCCAAGTTTTCTCTACATTTTTGCTGACCAGTCCCCGACGCAAGCATCGTAAGCTTTAAGGCTGACTACTCTCAGAGGCTTGACTCTGAGGTTTCGATGATTGCCTTCTATCAACATCCGTACATAGCAATGGCTTTTGGATGAAGCTCTCTGCCAGAGTATCTTCGCTTTACATTTAAGTAGTAATCAAAGGACTGCCGTATTAGCAAATGCATTCCATATGTTTTACTGATACGACCGAAGTAGCATCAATTCAATATGCGGGAGCATGGTCTGTTTCCCTCTTACATTTAATATGCAGGATTTTTCTAAAAATGGACGCTTTTTTTGGTAAAAAAAATAAAATTTTTTATATACCAAGAGCACACGTTTTCGCGTGTGCTCTATTTCATTTATTATTTCCTTCTACGTTTTCTAGTTCTCTTATTTTTTGTATCATAGATAACAAGTTCAGTTGCCAAAACTGCCATTGTTCCGAAACCAAAGAAGATGAACCTCCATACTCCATTTGCTCCTGTTGTTGGCATAATGAATTTCACACTGTTAGTAACTTCAAAGGTTGCTTCATAGAAGTACCATTTGTTAGTATAATCATCAAATTGTCCATTATCAGTAGCTGCAGACATGTCTTTTGCCTGTTTGTCCGTCATAGTGATTGGAAGTGTGATATTGATTGGGTCTTTCAGCAGTGTATTACCTGATATCGTTTTTGTCTCCGTAATCTGATATTCGCCCTGGTCAAGATTCTGCCATACAATATAACCGTTCGCATCAGTTGTTGCTTTTGTGGTTTCACCTTGCTTTAATAAAGGTATGTATGATTTATCTGCGTCACTTGTATATGATTCACTTTCCTTTATAAATTTCAGTTCAAATTCAACGCCCTGAAGTGGTTTTCCTTCATCAGACAGCTTTCTTATTTTGATTTTGCACGGTGCAACCTGATTGTAGAATTTTTTTACATCTATCGTTTTTGTTTCGCCGGTTTTCCAAAATATAATACTGTCATCTAAGACATATGTTGAAGGTGTTTTCTTTTCTTGCATTGTTAAAGTACAACCTTTGGGAATGACAATATCTTGTTCTCCATCTTTATCTTTGTCATATTGATAAAAACTATCACTTGTAAATCCTGGAGCACGGTATGCCCTGTCAAACATTACTTTACCATACTCGTCAGACTTCAAATACCACGTCTTTTTCAACATGTTTGCCGGGCATTCATTCGCAATATTATATGTTCCATCATATAATTTTACTTCAAACACAACATTTTCAACTGGCTTACCTTTTGAACTTAATTTCTGCACTACTGCATCTGGTATATCCGCAACATCCGGCTCATCCGTAAACTCAACACCTTTTGTAGTGCCAGCATCCTGCGGCAGCGTAACCGTTACTGGTTTCACCGTATCCGTGATTTTATGTCCATCCGGCGCTTTTGTTTCTTTCACGTAATACGTATATGTACCGTCTGTCTGGCATGGTAAAGGAATTTCTCCCGTCTCACCATTTTCATCAGTACTGAGCTTTCCGACAAGGTTCTGAAGCGCTGCATCTGCATAAACTTCAAATACTGCGTTTGCACGGCTGTAATACTTGAGCTGCAGCAATTCGTTGTCGTTACCTTCGGATACGTTCTTGGTGACTTTTACCTTCGGTACATCCTTATTCGTTACAGCATACCAATATGATGGCTTATAATTTGCCTCATTGTCAATTGTAACATTAAAATCCGGAGATTTTATCTTTCCTGGCATTACCTTTGTTTCTTTTACAGTATACGTTTTACCAAGAAGGCATCCATACTGGAAGGCGTGGAAGTCTGAATTCTGTATTGAAATTGTTTCAAGCCAGGTATCACCAAGATACAGTGAAAACTCCGTGCCCTTAAGGTTGTCATTCCATGAAGCTCCATCAGCTGCTACTTTTTTGATTTGGATATGTGAAAACTTTGCCGCATCCCAGAAGTCAACATTAAACCATTTTCCGTTATCTGTTGGTAAGGATACGTTAACTGCTTTTACTTCAGCATTCAAATCATGTCCCTTTGGTGCAATCTTTTCTTTTACATAATACGTATAGCTTCCAGCAGCTGTACACGGTAACTGCAATGGGTTTGATACTCCATTATCACCAGTTGTTATCTTTCCAATTTCCTGAGAACAGTTGGCATCTGAATACACTCCAAAAACTGCTCCTCCAACACTGTATTCATTTTCTGCGAGGACCGCAGCTGTTGCAGTTGAATGCTTTGTAACATATACCTGACATGGTGCAGGTGTTGGAGTTGGTGACGGTGTTGGTGTAGGTGTATCATTATAAATAACTCCAGCCTGTGACCATCCATCATACACAAGATGTAAAGCTTGTATTGTAAACTCACCATCACTATCTTTTGTTGCTTCAAGAGAAAAGTTTCTTACAGTTGAATCAAGGATACAATTACCAGGAGCTTGCACTTCTTGCACTCTTAGTTCTCCAAGTGGTATACAATAAGTAGTTGAACCATCACTTCTTATCCACGTAAACATTGCGTCACTATTATCGCCATTCCATGAAGCTAAATAATGGTCTGCATCATATGCTACGTTTCCATTTGCATCAGACTTAAAATACCATTTCCTATGCCATTTATTTGTAGCAAATTCATCTGCTTCTGTTGATGCATCGTCTGCATCCGCACTATACTCAACCTTAAAAATTGCACCTTCAATTCCCTCAACGGTATTTGTCTTGTATTTTGCAAACAGGTTTCCAGTAAATATGAACGGCACATTTTTTATTGAGCTCGTAGTTGAATCTACTTCATTTACTCCATCTTTTAAAATTGACAACTTAGTTGTCTTTTTTCCTTGTGTTATTTTAAATTTGTAAATTTTTTTGTTTTTTATCGCTCCATAACATCTTCCTGTCTCTTTCATGTAGTATGTTCCAGGAGCTATATCTTTTATTGTAATCTTTGTAGATGTTCCAACAGCTTTTACCTTAATTTCTTTATACTTGTTTGTGCAGGCATAATCTTTATATATTGTAAATAAGGCCTTATTTTTGACTCCTTCAAGTCTTATCCTTGAAGTACTATTAGAAAAATTCTTAACCAATCCAAGTCTTTTACTGAATGTAATAGATGTGCCTTCTACCGAAGCCTTAAATGTACACGCCATGGTTTGAGCCTGTTGTCCATTTTCACCTTGACATGTAACGTGCAGATAGAATTTACCTTCAGTCTTGTTTGCGTTTAATGATAAGCATTCTATGTATGACGGGCTTACAGAATGAGGCTTTCCAGGGAAGTTGTTATTAACCTGACTTATACAAGCGCCAAAAAGCCATCTCCATTTTCCATCAACATCTAGTGTTCCTGCATTTGTAAAATTAGGGTTTGAACAAGCATCTATGTGAAAAATCTGGCCAAAAGCATGACCTATTTTTTTATACTCCTCTGCCCCTGGCACAAAACTCCAGTCCTTCTGGTCTGAATCAGAACCTTTTCCAATATACCAAGATGATTCATGACCTTCTTCCTGTTTGCATGCGATATCATATACATCTCCAACCTTTACATTCTCTAATGATGGAACTGTTATTATGTTGCAGCCCATCGGTTCCCACCAGGAGTCGAGCCCATTCGGCCAGTCCTGTGCATATGTTGCAATACTTAGTTCTCCTGTCTTATCTTCATCTGGTTTAAATTCATCTGGTACCATATTTTTATAGAAAGCAGTGTTATTTGACTGCCATACTGTTACTGTAATATCTTTCCCTGCATATTCAGCAGGAACTTTAAGATATCCTGTTTCTTCATCATATTGGCACTCATCTGTGATTGCTGTCTGTTTATTTGCTCCTGTTCCATGGCCACCTCTGTTGATGTCAATATCAATTTCATTCATTTTCCCCATACCATCTTCATTATAATCATATAAGTCAGGGTCTGGATTTATTTTACAGCTAATAGTTCCATCTTCAAGGACTTCATATTCTTTATATCCAATCATGGAACTTATTACATGCATTGTATCTTTATCTTCTTTTGTTCCATCATGGAATAAATAGTACATTTTTATTGTTTTATCTGATTTCATTCCTATTTGGTTTGAAACAGCTTTTTTCTCAACTTCATCCGTATCAAAAATTAAAACATTGTCTGGGGAAATTGATATATATGAATGTGAATATAAATACCCACTAAATTTTGCTGCAGCTTCAGATGTTGAATCTGCATTTACGTAATATGCAACATTTTCTCCATAGTTAGAGAACGGATATCTTCTTCCTTCTTCATTACAAGCTCCAATGATGATTGCCTGCCAAACAGAACCAGGCATATAATTAGATACATCTGCACCATCATTTCCTGCGGCTCCGACAACCATAATTCCTTCTTCGTCTGCCTTTTCAATTTCTGCTTCAAGTACTGAATTTAAAGCGTTTGTTTTAGCATACAATGAAAGGTTTATTATGTCTACATTTTGACTAATTGCATATTCCATTGCTGCAACGATAGAAGATATTGTCCCTTTTCCATCATCGCCAAGCGCTCTGATTGATAGTATTTTTGCATTCTTGTCTTGACTAACTATGGCATTAACCATCTCGTTTCCATGTGAATTTGTTCCTGATAAATTGTCATCTATTAAAGATACCCTGCCAATTACATTCTGTGTTTCTTCTGCACCAGTGTCAATTAATGCAATTACTTTTTCTTTTTTTGCTGATTCTACAGGTGTAGAAATTTCATCATCAAGTGTAGTTATTGGATTTGTAGAATCACTAACTTCAAAACTTGTAATATCCACATCAGTCACTGCATCATTAACATTTTCTTCATCAGCTGCAGCCATAACCACATCTGGTTCCACTGCATAAGCTAAAGAGTTATAATATTGATAAGCATCCATTGTTTCATTTACAGTATCGTAATACAATAAATAAATATTGTTATACTCACCAAGTAAGTGATATTCTTTATCTATAATGATGCTATCATCATCTGCCATTAAAACAAGTCTTCTTGATGTAAAATCAGAAGCATCGAGGTCAGATGTGTCTTGCTCTGGCATCGCAGAAACATCATTATCATTGATATTTTCGATGTCGTCTGCTTGTTCTTGGCCTAAACTCTCTTTCGTCTCGTCCGCATTTACATCTTCCACACTTTCACCGGAGCTTTCCTTATCTACAGAGCCGCTCTCATCAGCATTCACATCCTCGCCGGCATCATTATCGGCAACATTTTCAGTTACCTCACCGCCATCTTCAGCTGTATTTGTATTGTCAGTATCTTCCTGGTCTTTCGCCTCTTCATCCTTTTTCTCTTCATCAACCGTCAGGTCAGTGTCCATATCCTTTTTAGAATTGTCAGCAGCAACTTCACCGTCCACAGTCAAATCAGTATCTTTTGCTGTGTCTGCATCATCCACCGCTTCTTCATCTTTTGCGGTGTCATTCGTCGCATCGTCTGTACTTCCGGTCTTCTCCTGCTTTTCTTCCAGCTCAATTGTCAAAGCCATATTATCTTTCATAAACACTGGGTAAGAAAATTCAGTCTTGTCTGAAGCAGAGCTCTTATCTTCGCCTTCAGCAACCGTCAGGTCATCGCCTTCTGTTTTGTCGAATCCGACATCTGTTTTAACCCCGTCAACCAGTCTGTCCTGCAGGTCATATTTTGATATAACATATCCGTCATCAGCAACAACCTTGACCGTTACAACTTCATCTGTCTTTACTTCGCAGACATAGATATTTGCGTTATCCGCTGCATCTTCACTGTCAATCAGCACGTCGTCTTTGTCGTAAACATTAATCAGTGTTCTTGTTGTCTCATTACCAAGTTCATCGGTATCTGTCTGCGTCACAAGCTTTACTCTTTTTTCTGCAGACTTTCCGGCATCGTCCAGTTCTCCTTCATTCAGGATTACGGTTCCACCCTTTGCTTTTGCCAGGTTGATAAACAAAAATTTTGTTTCCGTCTTCTCACCTGTGCTCTCATTTTCCTCTGCTTTTGTAATTACGTCATTAACAGATGCTGCTGATTCTGCTGTATTTTCGTTATTTCCAACTTCGGTCGTCACACTAACCGTCCCGCTGTCATCAGTTACGGTCTCCGCACCAGTTTCTCCGCCTGTATTTACATCCAGGCTTTCAGTACTTCCATCTGTTTCAGAAGCAACGTCATATCCTCCAAGCTCCGCTGCGGTTGTTATCATTGGTGAAGCCGCAGTCACAGCCGCAACCAATCCTGCAAGGATTCTGTTCCGCATGGAAGATACATATTTTCTTTTTCCCTTGTCAGAAGGGTTATATACTTTTTTATTTCTCATAATCTTTTCTCCTTTTTTGCATTTTTAGAATTAACTGTTTTTCTCAGCCATACATGTTCGCAAATATTTTTAAGGTCCTTTTTTCATATTTTTTTCTCCTTTTTTCTGTTTTTCGATAGGCTATTTATTTTTTTTGTATCTGTTTTTGTGTATACTTTCTTTCAGAACTACCCTGTATATTTAATATGCAAAATAAAATTATTTTTTTGCGTTATTTTTATATTTTTACAGAGCAAAGGCCTGGCATTTTTGCTGCCAGGCCTTTTTCCTTTATTTTTTCTTTTTTCTTTTTGTCATTACAGAGAATGCAGCTGCCATTAATCCAAATCCAAGAATACCGAATTTCCAGAACCCGTTATCTCCGG
>OBKG01000340.1_pt1 | contig 22500 bp, 20 predicted proteins | sample 1519741 | NCBI WGS metagenome assembly OBKG01 (sample SAMN00265072, study PRJEB22529) | human gut metagenome
GATGGGGCGGCCGCGTTTCTATTTGCGCAAAAACTTCATGTGCCTAAACCTTTGCACAGTTTCGTGGTGCCCCCTGTTCACATGAAGTTTAATACCTAAAACAGGAGTCCCCAGAGCAGGAATCCGCCGCAGGCGACCAGGCCAGTAAAGATCGTAATGATGACCAGATAGCCCATGATATTGCGGGCAGACAATCCGGCAATCCCCAGGGCGGGCAAGGCCCAGAATGGCTGGATCATGTTGGTCCACTGGTCGCCCCAGGCAATGGCCATGGCGGCCCGGCCGTACTCGATGCCCATCTCAGTAGCCGCAGGCATAACAATTGGGGCCTGCACCGCCCACTGCCCGCCGCCGGATGGGACAAAGAAATTGATGATGCCGGCGGAAAGGAATGTCAGCACCGGGAAGGTGACATTATCGGAGATTTGGGTGAAGAAGTTGGCGATAATTCCGGCCAGGGACACCCCCGCATCGTTCTGCGCCACCATCAGTCCCATGATGCCGGCATAGAAGGGGAACTGGAGCAGAATGCCTGCCGCTCCGGAGGCGGCATCGGCGATGGCATCCACATACCTGCGCAGATCACCGTGGAGCAAAATACCCAGGAACAGAAAAATCATATTGACGATGTTCAGATCCAGGTTGAACCCCTTCTGCACAAAGTAATACACGATGTACGCAAAGCCCAGCACAAGAGTGATAAACCACAGGACCTTATTGTGCTCAATTTTCTCCGCCGGGGTATTCATGGTATAAGTCTTCTCCGCCTCGTCCACCAGTAAGGCTGGATCCACCGCAATGGTATGGTCGGTATCCGGATGCATGGCATAGTTGACGAAGGGCATGAGCACCAGGATGACAAGTACCATGACCAGGTTCATCGGGTGAAATATAGTGGCAGTAACCGGGGCCTGGTATACAACTCCAAGCACCTCGGAGCCCGTGCCGCCAATTTGCAGAGGGATGGACCCCGACAGGCCGGCGTGCCAGATCACAAAGCCGGAATAGGCGGAGGCAATCAGCAGGGGATAATCCACATCCCGTACCCGGCGGGCCACAGCCTTGGCCAGCAGGGCGCCGGCAATCAGGCCAAAGCCCCAGTTGAGCCAGCAGCAGATGGTGGACACGAAGGTGGTAACCAGGATTGCGCTCTTTTTGTCGTGAGCCAAGGTGGCAATCGCTGCCAGCGCCTTCTTGCACGCCTTGGCGGAGGCCATGGCGGAGCCCAGCACCAGCACCAGGGCCATCTGCATGGCGAAGGACAGCAGGCTCCAGAAGCCATCCTTGACTTCGCCCTGGCCCCCCCAGGACCACACCAATTCCAGGGGACCCTGCTGCGTACCGATCATGGCAGCGATAAAGACCACGATGGTCAGGATGATGGCGAACAGGAATGGATCCGGAAGCCACCGGTTCACAACCTGTACGCAGCCATTGGTAAAGCGTTTGAACATGAAACAACCTCCTCTGTATCTCTCTCCGCCACACACACTCCATGGCAGGAACTGTCTAAATCATAGCAACCTACTTCTCTCGTGTCAATAAAAACCTATAAGTCTAGTATAAATTCTACAAAGCCATATTGAGAACCGGCAGGTTTCCTTCTCCTACCATCTTCATTTCTTCATGGACATACCCAGGCCCCCACCGTCTTCTACGGGCGGTGAGGGCCTGGGTATGGGGTTTGCAGTTATTCAAAGGGCGCCATCTCCCAGCGGATAAAGTAGCCCTGTGGATGCTTGCAGACGGGGCACACGGCGGGAGCCATGGTGGCGTCGATGATTTGGCCGCAGTTGAGGCACATCCACTTGACCTGAACATCGGACACAAACAGCTTGTCCTGCTCCAGCAGCTCAGCAAACTTGCCGAAACGGTCGCCGTGGGTCTTTTCAATTCCGGCAATCATGGAGAAAATGTGGGCAATCTCCGGGAACCCCTCCTCCTGGGCGGTTCTGGAAAAGCCCGCGTAGTCGTGGTCCCACTCCTGGTACTCATTGTGCTGGGCCGAGCGAAGGTGGTCCAGAATGTCGGGAAACAGCTCTACGGGGTAGGTGCCGTCCACCTGAAGGTTCTGACCGGACACCTGCTCCAGCAGGTTGTAGAACACCTTGGCGTGGGCCCGTTCCTGGTCCGCGGTGAAGGTGAACACGCTCTCCAGTACATACAGGTTCTTCCTCCGGGCCAGTCCGGCTGCGAAGGTGTAGCGGTTGCGGGCCTGACTCTCGCCGGCAAAGGCCCGCATGAGATTGAGCCTGGTTTCACTTTGTGCAAAATCAGCGGACATAAAAATCCCTCCTGTTTTATGGATACCGTAAGCATATCCACAACCAGAAAAAACCATACAAAAAAGTGCAGCAAAGTTCTCCGGCGGTTACCACAGTACAGAGCATGCGGACTCGAAACCTCTGAGCGGGATGTTCCTTTGCTCTCAAACCGTGTTCTGTTTCGGCAGGTCTTCTGATTCATCGGATTCCCTGTGGTAATTTTTCCATTCCTATGGTATACTGAAAACTGATTTAATCCACGAAACAGGTAGGGATACACGGTGAAAGAGCGCAATGTAATGTTTACCGAGACTGATTTTAGAATTCTGGACTCTTATAAATCGGTGCTGGATGGTCTGGCTGCTTACCTTGGGGATGGATACGAGATCGTATTGCACAGCCTTCACGATTTGGACCATTCCGTAATCAAAATTATAAACGGTCACTATACTGGCCGACGCGAGGGCTTCCCCATCACAGACCTGGCTCTGTCCATGCTGGCAAAAATCGAGGAACGGCCCGACACAAACTGCATCACTTACTTTAACCGAAACCAGAAAGGCGAACCCCTTAAATCGGCCACCATTGTAATTCGCAATCATAGCCGCATGGCTATCGGCCTGCTGTGCATCAACTTTTACATGAACACCTCGGTGTTTCAATTTCTGCAGAGTATGACTCCGCCCGCCGCACAGACTCCGGATTCTCCCGTGGAGGAGAGCTATGTAGAGAATGTGGATGAACTGATTGTCCAGGCGGTGACCGAAGCCAGCCAAAAGGTTCAGAACGACAGCGCCATTTCAAACGCCAACAAAAACAAAGAGATTGTCAGTATCCTTTACCAGAGGGGAATCTTCAACCTGAAAGATGCGGTCGTCAAGGTCGCTGGCCTCATGGGTATCTCCAAGAACACGGTTTATATGCATGTACGCAATCTCAATCACGGCTGAAAAAGGCTGGAACCGGTTTGGTTCCAGCCTTTTTTATAATCAGGGCTTTTTGTGGAGAATCGCGCCGTCCGGGCCCTCATAAATCCGGTCCCACCCGGTCAGGATCGATACGGTCAGCACAACAAAGAGAACCATGGGATAGAACGCCCCACTGAAAATCTGCAGCGGGGTCACCGCAGGCAGATAGGAGTACTCCTCCAGCAGCGGCTCAATGGACGAGGCCGAGATGAAGATGAAGGCGCTGATAAAAGGGAGAATTGCGGGGAAGGTGTTGGCGTAGCCTGTCAGGAAATTGGCGCGCCGGTAGGGGTGAATCTGGTGTCTGGCGCCCAGCTCATCAGCCACGGAGCCGAAGGTAAGTACCGAGGCGCTGGTCACACCTCCTACCAACAGGGTGGTAAGCATGGAGCCCAGCCCAATGAGCAGCTCAGCCCCGCGGGCCGTGCGTGCAAACCGGCTGTTGCAGATGCCTTGAATCATGCGCTCCATCGTGCCGCTCTCGTTGAGTACGCCCATGGCGCCGAACAGGGCCATGCAGAACAGGCAGATACCGATCATGCCGGTAAAGCCGTTATAGATAAAGCCGGTGGCCGCGCCGTTCTCCACCCCCAGGATGTCAGAGGGACCGAAGGTGCCGGAGAGCAGGCCCACGGCAATGCCCGAGACGAGGCCCGCCGTGACGGCCTTGAAGATATCGCGGGTGCGGATCGACACAAACAGGAGGACGGCCACTGGGATGAGCATGATGAGGCCCTTGGGATCCATGTTGGCCTGAAGGATCTCATCCGCCCCTTCCATGACTGCGCCGCTGCCGCCGCCGAATACGGCGAAGAGCACCAACGCGATGCCGCCGGCGATCAGGGCGTATTTCAGTCGGTAACCCACCGTGCCGGCGATATCGGCATAACCCTCCTTGGTTCGGAACCGTTGGTTGGTTGTGGATGCAATGGTCACATCAGAGATGGGGGCCAGGTTATCGCCGAAAATTGCACCGGAGAGGATCGCGCCCGCCAGGATTGCGGGGTGGCTGCCCAGCAGGATTCCCGCCGGATACAGGATGGGAAACACCGTGGTCAGGGTCCCGATGGAGGAGCCGGTAGCCGTGGTAATCAGACAGGCGGCCAGGAATGTAAAGGCCGTAAAGATGCTGCCCGGCATACCGACCATGTGTGCCATCCAGACAAAGCCCTGGGATACCCCGCTGATGGCCATCAGCTTGGTAAACATACCAATGACCAGCAGGATCACCACAATACTTACGGAGGTGGAGCTTCCGATTCCACGCAGCACCGCATCCCAGTAGGCACCATAGGTTTTGCAAAACAGCGCGCCTATCAGCAGCCCCAGGAAGCCGCCCACCGCCAGGGCGTTCATATCAAAGACCTTGTAGCCCACAAAATAGACCACACAGAATACCAGGAAAATAAGCATGGGTACAACGGACCACCACTGTCCGCCCCGGAACTCAACCGGATATCTCTTTCTCTCTTCCATTGCTCAGGAAACCCCCTTCTCCTTTCCCAGCTTCATGAGTGCGGCTTTGACACGCTCCAGCGCCGTCACCATCTGCGCGTCCTCCCGGAAGGCTCCGAATACAATCCGCAGGTGTCCCTCCCCTTGTGCGCCGTACGGGGTGCCGGCGTTCACCACCACGTTGGCCTCCTTGATGATGTAGGCGTTGACCTCGTCGGCGGTGCCGAGCCGGGACACGTTCACCCAGCAGAGGAAGGTGCTCTCCGGCATGGCCATGGACACACCGGGAATGGAGTTGAAGATCTCATAAACGATTTTGCGGCGGCGGTCAAAGATGCGGTTGTACTCCTCCAGGAAAGAGGCATCCTTCAACGCAGCAATGGCTCCCAGTTGAGAGGCGGTGTTGGTGGCTCCGATCACGCTTACGGCGCTGCCATAGTACACATCCATGATGTGGTCGTCCGCCACGATGTAAGCCACCCGGTAGCCGCTGAGCGCCATTCCCTTGGAGATGGAGCATACCGTGACGGTGCGTTCCCACATGCCTGGCAGGGACGCAAGGGTGACAAACTCCACCCCGTCGTACACCGAGTCCTCAAACGCTTGGTCGCACACCACAATCAGGTCGTTCTTAACTGCAAATTGGGCCAGCTTCTCCAGACTCTCTCTGCGCATAACGGTAGTGGTGGGGTTGTTGGGGTTGGTAAGGACAATCATTTTGGTGTTTGGCGTCAGGCGTTTTTCGAACTCCTCGATCTCCAGTTGGTATCCGTTCTCCTCCCGCAGGGGGACCGGCACCGTTACACCGCCGAGGATTCTGGCGTTCAGGAAGTTGTTTGGATAGCTGGGGTCGGGCACCATGACCTCATCGCCTGGGTCAATGAAGGGCATCATTGCAAACATCAGGCCGGCATCTGAACCGGGCGTAATAATTATGTTGCGCTCCGGGTCCACATCCAGGTGGTTGAATGCCTTGAGCTTTTTCGCCAGTTCCATTTTCAGCTCCATATTGCCGATGGGCATGGTGTAATGGGCGGATGTCCCGTCCTCCAGCCCCGCCAGAGTAGCCCTTTTCACGTGCTCCGGGATCGCCGGGTCGGGATAGAAGGGGTCGGCCCAGCACATCAGAGCCGCGCCGTTGGCAATGAGGTCGTTCAATGCCGTTCCCACATCGGCTTTGGAGACTTTTTCAAACAGTCCCCCCTGAATTCCCCGGAACTTTTTGCTGATCTTATCCTGGACGCTCATATTCCATACTCCTTTCTCTTCTGCTTTACGGCAAATTCCGGTCCCCAATCATATATAAGCGGCTGTCAGTCCAGTTCGGCAACCGCCTCAATCTCACACAGGGCTCCCTTGGGCAGATCCTTCACCGCCACACAGGAGCGGGCAGGCTTGGAGGTAAAATACCTGGCATATACCTCGTTGAAAGCGGCAAAGTCGGCAATGTCGGCCAGAAAGCAGGTGGTCTTGACCACCTTTTCAAAACCGGAGCCAGCAGCCTCCAGAATAGCGCCCACATTTTTGCAGCTCCACTCTGCCTGGGCGGCGATGCCTTCGGGCATGGCCCCGTCGGCGGGATTCACCGGAAGCTGGCCGGAGGTAAACAGAAGCTTTCCGGTGGAAATCCCCTGGGAATAGGGTCCAATGGCGGCGGGCGCCCCTTTTGTCTGGATAATGTTCATAAGAAATCGTCCTCCTCTATTTTTGATTCTGTGCAGATTATATCACTGAAATTTATTTTAGTCAATGTATTTTTCTTTATTTCAAAAAACCGTCCTCCCTCGTACGAGGGAAGACGGTTTCGGGAACGCTCCCGCGATTTGAATTACAGCATTTTCTCCAGCTCGGTCCGGATGGCCCGGATGAACTCCAGGGAGGTGACACCCCTGGCGGGGATCTCCCCATCCCACAGGCCCACCAGATCCTTTGTCATGGTGCCCCCCTCGATGGTGGCGATGGCAGCCGCCTCCAGCTTGTCGGCAAACTGCCCCAGAGCGTCAATGCCGTCCAGCTCTCCCCGCTTGCGCAGGGCGCCGGTCCAGGCAAAGAGGGTGGCCACCGGGTTGGTGGAGGTCTCCTCCCCCTTCAAATACTTGTAGTAGTGGCGGGTGACGGTGCCGTGGGCGGCCTCATACTCATATTTGCCGTCGGGGCTCACCAGCACAGAGGTCATCATGGCCAGGGAGCCGAAGGCGGTGGAAACCATGTCGCTCATCACGTCGCCGTCGTAGTTCTTGCAGGCCCAGATGAAGCCGCCCTGGGAGCGGATCACCCGCGCCACCGCGTCGTCGATGAGCGTATAAAAGTACTCGATGCCCAAGGCGTCGAAGGCGGCCTTATACTCGGCGTCGAAGATGGCCTGGAAGATGTCCTTGAAGGTGTGGTCGTACTGCTTGGAGATGGTGTCCTTGGTGGCGAACCACAGGTCCTGTTTGGTGTCAATGGCGTACTGGAAGCAGGAACGGGCGAAGGAGGCGATGGAGCTGTCCTTGTTGTACTGGCCCTGGAGCACACCGGAGCACTCAAAGTCGTAGACGGTCTGGCGGAATTCCTCCTTCCCGTCCGCGCCGGTGAACACCAGCTCGGCCCTGCCGGGGCCGGGCACCCGGTACTCGGTGCACCTATAAACGTCGCCGTAGGCGTGGCGCGCGATGGTGATGGGATGCTTCCAGGTCTTGACCACCGGGGAGATGCCCCTAACCATGATAGGGGCGCGGAACACGGTGCCGTCCAGGATGGCGCGGATGGTGCCGTTGGGAGACTTCCACATCTGGGAGAGCCGGTACTCCTCCACCCGCTGGGCGTTGGGGGTGATGGTGGCGCACTTGACCGCCACGCCGTACCTCTTGGTGGCCTCGGCGGAGTCCACGGTCACCTGGTCCTTCGTCCGCTCCCGCTCGGGCAGGCCCAGGTCGTAATACTCGGTTTTCAGGTCGATGTAGGGCAGGAGCAGCTCGTCCTTGATCTGCTGCCACAGCACGCGGGTCATCTCGTCCCCGTCCATCTCCACCAGCGGGGTAGTCATCTGAATCTTTTCCATGGTCTCCTCCTCGGTTGGTTTTATCGCATTTCCTGGGCCAAATTATACCCCTATCCGGCAAAAATGGCAAGGGATTCCGTGTGTTTTGCCTCTTGTCCCGCCCGGGTTGGATCGGCTATACTGGAACACAGCCACAAAGAGAAAAGAGGATTGTCCCGTGTTCAGCAAGCAGGCCCTGCGCAGGCTTATTCTGCCCTTAATTATCGAACAGTTTCTGGCCGTCATGGTGGGCATGGCGGACATCATGATGGTCTCCTCCGCCGGAGAGGCCGCAGTCTCCAGCGTGGCGCTGGTGGATCTCATCAACGTCCTGATCATCAACATCTTTGCCGCCCTGGCCACCGGGGGCGCGGTGGTGTGCGCCCAGTCCATCGGCGCCCAAAACCTGGAGCGGGCCAACCGGGCAGCCAACCAACTTCTGTATATCGTCACCGCCGCTGCCCTGGGGATCATGGTTCTGGTGCTTTTCTGCAAGGCAGGGCTGCTGGGCCTGCTGTTCGGCCAAGTGGAGCCGGAGGTGATGGAGGGGGCCATCACCTACTTTGTCATCTCCGCCCTCTCCTACCCCTTCATCGCCGTCTACAACGGCTGCGCCGCCCTGCTGCGGGCCATGGGCAACTCCAAGGCCTCCATGTGCGTCTCCGCCTACATGAACGGGCAGAACATTGCAGGCAACGCTGTCTTTGTGTTCGTGTTCCACCAGGGTGTGGCGGGCGTGGCCCTCTCCTCCCTGCTGTCCCGCATCGCGGCCGCCGGACTCATGCTGGCCCTGCTCCACGGCCGGCGCAACCCCGTGCGGGTGTCCGGCCTGCTCCGCTTCCGATTCGAGCCGGCGGTCATGGCCCAGATTCTCCGCATCGGCGTGCCCAACGGCCTGGAAAACAGCTTCTTTCAACTGGGCCGGGTGCTGCTGGTGAGCCTGATCTCCACCTTCGGCACGGCCCAGACCGCCGCCAACGCCGTGGCTAACAACATCGACAATTTCGGCGTCATTCCCGGCCAGGCCCTGGGCCTTGCTCTCATCACCGTGGTGGGCCAGTGTGTGGGGGCCGGAGACTGGGATCAGGTGCGCTCCTACACCAAGCGGCTGGTCAAGCCACCTACCTGTGTACCTGGGGGCTCAACGCTGCGCTGCTGCTGGGTCTGCCCCTCATCCTGCGCCTCTACAGCCTGACGCCAGAGACCCAGTGGTACGCCGCGGTGCTCATCTTCATCCACAACGGCTGCGCAATGCTGTTTTGGCCCCTGGCCTTCACCATGCCCAACGCCCTGCGGGCCGCCGGTGACGTGAGGGTGCCCATGGTCATTTCCATCACCTCCATGCTTGTGGTGCGGGTGGGGGGCAGCTATCTGCTGGGCCTCCACTTCGGCCTGGGCGCCATCGGCGTGTGGCTGGCCATGGTGGGGGACTGGGTCGTTCGGCTCATCTGCTTCGTGCTCCGCGCCCGAAAAAAGCTGTGGCTGGAGCACCGCTGAATACGCGCACCCGAAGCCATTCGGGTGCGCGTTTTCTTTACCAGAGGTCCAGCGCGTACTGCATGCCCAGGCTCACTGCCGTGATGGCCGCCCAGCAGCACAAGCCCATCAGAATGGGTCTGCCGCCGGTCCTGACGAGTTTGATAAGATCGGTATTGAGCCCAATGGCCGCCATGGCCATGATGATGAAGAACTTGGACAACTCCTTAAAAGGAGCAAAAGCCGCTGCGTCCACTCCTGCCAGGGACGCCCCCGTAGTAATCAGGGAGGCCAGCATGAAGAACAGGAGGAAGAAGGGGAACACCCGCCGGAGAGAGAAGCTTCCCTCCCCCGCGCCGCCTGCCCGCCTGGCCCGGGCGGTGCGCCGGAGAGCCAGCGCAAGGGTGATGGGGATGATGGCCAGAGTGCGGGTGAGCTTGACAATGGTGGCGGTATCCAGGGTGTTGGCCCCGGGGTGCATTCCGTCCCAGGCCGCGGCAGCGGCCGTGACGGAGGAGGTATCATTCACCGCCGTGCCGGCAAAGAGTCCGAAGCCCTCGTTTCCTAGACCCAGCAGGCCGCCCAGGGTGGGGAACAGGAGGGCGGCCGCCACATTGAACAGGAAGATGACCGAGATGGACTGGGCGATCTCCTCGTCGTCCGCGCCGATGACCGGGGCGGTGGCCGCGATGGCGGAGCCGCCACAGACGGATGAGCCCACTCCCACCAGGGTGGAGATGTTGGAGGGGATATGCAGCAGCCTGTGCAGAAGGAGGGACACCACCAGGGAGGTGGTGATGGTGGACAGGATGATGGGCAAGGACTGAATGCCCACCTTGGCGACCTCCGACAGATTCAGTCCGAAGCCAAGCAGGATCACGGCATATTGCAGGATTGTTTTTGATGTGTAGGCGATGCCCGCCTGAGCCCGGCCCTTATCCCGGACAAGCAGGGCGATGGCCATGCCCGCCAGGATGGCGAACACCGGCCCGCCGATGACCGGGAGCGCCCGGCCCAGCATCCAGCAGGGAATGGCGATGCACAGGCACAGCAGCAGCCCGGGCCCTCTCCCGTTCCAGTGCTTCATGTCATACTTCCTCTCTTTCGGATGGGTGCCCCTATCATACCGTAAAATTTCCATCAGGTAAAATGATACTTATTTATTTTTCTATAAGAAATATTTATTGGTTCTTTCCCCCGTTTCCTCCCTTGCCCCCGGAGCGCTTTTCCTGTATAATGTGGTACAGTATTGCGCAACTGCGTGGAAAGGGAGCCTTTTTATGCTGCAAACGGTCATTCCACAGGGGTACGCCCCCTGTCTGAACCTCTATGACACTCAAAAGGCCATTGGCCTGCTCAAGCGCCTGTTTGAGGATACGCTGGGCGGCGCGCTGCACCTGCGCCGGGTCTCCGCCCCCCTGTTTGTGGAGGCCTCCACCGGCCTGAACGACGATCTCAACGGCGTGGAGCGGGCCGTCTCCTTCGACATTCCCGACGCCGGGCGGGACGCACAGGTGGTCCACTCCCTGGCCAAGTGGAAGCGGATGGCCCTCTACCGCTACCAGTTCTCCGTGGGTGAGGGCCTCTACACCGATATGAACGCCATCCGCCGGGACGAGGAGCTGGACAACCTGCACTCCGTCTATGTGGATCAGTGGGACTGGGAGAAGATCATTGCCCCCCGGGACCGGAACGCCGACTATCTCCGGCAAACCGTGCGCACCATTGTCTCTGCCATGGCAGAGACCCAGCACACCCTTCGCTCGGTCTTTCCCCAACTCACCGCTCTTCCTCCGCTGGGGACGGAGGTCTCCTTCGTCACCACCCAGGAGCTGGAGGAGCTCTGGCCCGACCGCTCCCCCAAGGAGCGGGAGGATGCCTGGGTGAAAGAGCATCCCGTCACCTTCCTGATGGGCATCGGCGGCGCGCTCAAGTCGGGCCGCCCACACGACGGCCGGGCCCCCGACTACGACGACTGGACCCTCAACGGGGATATCCTGGTGTGGAACCCAGTGCTGGAGCGGGCTTTTGAGCTGTCCTCCATGGGCATCCGGGTGGACGCCGCCGCCCTGGACCGTCAGCTCACCCTCGCCGGGTGCGAGGCACGGCGGGAGCTTCCCTTCCACAAGCTGCTGCTGGAGGGCAAGCTGCCCCTCACCATCGGCGGCGGCATTGGCCAGTCCCGCCTGTGCATGCTCCTGCTGGGCAAGGCCCACATCGGCGAGGTGCAGGCCAGTGTCTGGGATGAACAGACCATCCAGGCCTGCCGCGACGCCGGGGTAATTCTGCTCTGACGCCGATTGGGCTTTGCCCAGGCCCGCGCCTTTGGGCGCGTCCAAGCGTTTTGCTCTGCAAAACCTTGATGCCGGGGCGATTCATTCGCCCCGCGCAGATAAAATCTGTGGGGTCCCCGCCCGGCCACGGTCGGGCGGGGCTCAAGGCCCACATCGGCGAGGTGCAGGCCAGTGTCTGGGATGAACAGACCATCCAGGCCTGTCGCGACGCCGGGGTGATTCTGCTGTAACGCCGCGTCCGGCTTTTGGTAAAAGTGGAACACGGGGCGGCCTATGAGTGGGCCGCCCCGCGTCTGCCTGCGGTGCAAAAGTGCTTGCACGCTCTCCTCCGGCTATGGTACACTAGCAGGCGAACCGAATCTTTGCACACGGAAAGGACCACCATGGATATTTTGGAGCAAATCAGGGCCAATTACGGCTCCTTCAGCCGCCCCAGGCAGCGTATCTCCGACTTTATCCTGAATTACCCGGAGCAGTGCTGCTTTCTCTCCCTCAGAAGCTTTGCCCAGCAGGTCGGGACCACGGAGGTCACGGTCCTGAACTTCTGCCGCGGCCTGGGACTGGGCAGCTATATGGACCTCAAGAAGGCGCTTCAGGACTACCTGATCGTGCGCGTCAACGCTGGAGACCGGCTGAAGCTGGCGGTGGCGGGCAGCGGCAGTGCCCAGGATCTGTACCAGCGGGTCTGCCGCGCCGAGCGGGAGGCCCTCCAGAGCACCCTGGACGGCAACTCCGTGGAGCTGCTGCTGGCCTTCACCCAAGCCCTGCGCCGGGCCAGGCGTATTTTCATCGCCGCCCATGACTTCAGCCGTTTTCCCGCCGGATACCTGGAGCACCGGCTGCTCTCACTGGAGCTGGACTGCTGCATCCTGGATCTGCAGGCCCGGCAGGATATGTTCCGGCGGCTCTCCGCCCAGCCGCCCCAGGATGGGCTGCTGATTGCCATTACCGTGCCCCCGTACGGCAACGACACCATCGCCCTGACCCGCTACTGCGCCTCCATCGGCATGCCCGTGGCAGCCCTTACAGACCGGCCCGATTCCCCTGTGGCCCGCTGCGCCCAGACTACCCTGCTCTGCCATGTGGAGCTGATGGGTATGACCAACTCCTTTACCTCCATGGTCGGCCTGGTGGACACCCTGGCTATGCTCTATACCTTTACCAGCGGCGCTCCCACCCAGGAGGAGAAGACCTGCCGTGACACACTGCACCGAAAGTTTGACAGTTGTTTTTCCGACCCAAACACTTCAATATGAATTTAATCCTGCACAAAATCCCCTCTTTTTATGGAAAGAGGGGATTTTTCTATCAATTTGCCTGGCGATCCGTCGCGAAAAACAGTTGCAATTGACAAAAGCATTTGCTATAATTTAGTTTATCTTACTACAGTAAACACTGTAGTAGAAAACATTAGTAAGGAGGAGTATGCATGAATCCTACCGCACGGAAACTGACGGCCCTGTCTCTTGCCGCGGTGATGGGCCTGGGCCTGGCCGCCTGCTCTGGCGGCAGCGGAAATGGGGACGCCACCGGCACCGCGTCCCCTACCCCCGGCACCACCGCAGAGCCGGCATCCTACGCCGACCAGATCGTGGTCGGCATTACCGCCGAGCCCAAGTACATTGAGCCCAATGCCCCCGGTATGGGCCCTGCCGAGGTTCAGGTGTCCCAGCAGATTTTCGAGGGCCTGGTCCGCACCGGCGACGACGGCTCCATCGAGCCCGTCCTGGCCACCGACTGGACCATCAGCGACGACGGCCTGACCTATACCTTCAATCTGGTGCAGGGTGTCAAGTTCTCCAACGGCGAGGATGTGGAGCCCAGCGACTGGGTCTGGTCCTTCTACCGCGCCCGCGACTACGAAACCTCCAACTACCGCTATATCGCCGAGGCCATCGACACCGTGGAGGCCACCGACGAGCAGGTGGTCATCACCCTCACCGAACCCAACGCCGCCTTCCTGGCCGAGCTGGGCTGCTTCAACATGGTGCTGGGCGACCAGTCCTATGCCGAGAGCATGAGCGACGAGGAGTACCTGAAGAACCCGGTCGGCACCGGCCCCTACATGCTGAAGGACTGGACCCAGGGCAGCAGCCTGACCCTGGAGGCCAACCCCTACTACCGCGTGGAGGGCATGCCCAAGACCAAGGAGATCAAGTACGTCCTGATCGCCGACGACAACACCCGCCTGATGCAGCTCCAGTCCGGCCAGATCGACGTGGCCCCCACCTTCCCCTTCTCTCTCGCCCAGGGCGTGGAGAGCAACGAGGCCCTGGCGCTGGACATCTTCCCCTCCACCCAGATCTACTATCTGACCGTCAACACCACGAAGCCTCCCTTTGACGATGTCAAGGTGCGCCAGGCTCTGTATTACGCGCTGAACAAGTCCGAGCTGGCCAGCGCCATCGCCGGCGAGTACGGCACCCCTGTGGCCGCCATTGTCTCCGAGACCCAGGGCGACTGGTGCAACACCGATCTGCAGGTGACCGAGTACGCTCCCGACACCGCCAAGCAGATGCTGGCCGATGCCGGCTACACCGAGCCCGTGGAGTTTACCCTGTCCATCCGCACCGGCTCCACCTTCTATGAGCAGATCGCTACCCTCATCAAGTCCGAGGTGGACCAGGCCGGCTTCTCCTGCAACATCGAGCTTCTGGAGTCCGCCACCCTGACCGACAAGTACAGCTCTCAGAGCCACCAGGCCACCATTCTCCAGTGGGTGGACGACTACCAGGATCCCTCCGGCGTCGTGGGCTGGACCGTGGACTACGATCAGGCCCAGTGCTTCTACACCGGCCTGAACGACGAGGAGCTGGACGCCCTCTACATGGCCGCCCAGACGGAGATGGACCACGATAAGCGCGTGGAGATGTACCGCGACATTCAGCAGCAGGTATATGACAACGCCAACGTCATCCCCCTGTACCGGAATGACTTCGCCTTCGCCCGCTCCGCCAAGATAGACGGCCTGCAGGTCAACCCCTTCTACGTGTACCAGGCCATGTACTGGACCAAGGCCAACTGAGCCGCGCCCTCCCGTTCGCCCGGACGGCGGGGCCCCAGCCGCGGGGGGTGGAGCATACGGCTCCATCCCCCGGCTCTTTTTGCGGGACGCTCTGTCCATGGGGAAGGCGCGGCTTCCCCGTGGACAAGGCGTTCCGCAGTTCCCCGGGAACGGGACGCGCGGTCCCACGAACTGACAGAGGCAGGTGTAACTTCTTGAATCGACTCAACTACATCCTCAAACGGATCCTTCAGATGATTCCGGTTCTGTTTGTGGTCACCATCCTGGTGTTTTCCATCATCCGCTTCATCCCCGGTGAGCCAGCCCGCCTGATTCTGGGCGAGAAGGCCACAGAGGAGGCTGTGGCCGCCCTGACGGAGAAGCTGGGCCTGAATGAGCCCCTGCTCACCCAGTACCTCCTGTTCTTGAAGCAGATTTTCACTCTGGACTTCGGCAACTCCTTCACCTACCAGATGCCGGTGTCCGAGCTTCTGGCCTCCCGCTTTCCGGTAACCCTGGCGCTGACCCTGATGAGCACGGTGATCTCTCTGGTCATCAGCCTGCCCCTGGGCTATTTTGCCGGCGTCCACAAGGACCGTCTGGGCGACCAGGTGGTGCGCACCACCTCCCTGGTGGCCATCTCCATGCCCTCCTTCTGGGTGGGCCTGCTGCTGATGATCGTCTTTGCCCTGAAGCTGAAATGGCTGCCGGCCGGCGGCTGGTCGGACACCCTTCTGGGACAGTTCCGCTGCCTGATCCTGCCCGCCGTCACCCAGTCCCTCATGACCTCCGCCTTGCTGCTGCGCAACACCCGCAACTCGGTGGTGGACATCACCCGCATGGATTATGTGGACTTTGCCCGCAGCAAGGGCATCACCAGCGGCGAGGTGCGCACCCGCCATGTGATGCGCAACGCCATGATCTCCACCGTCACCCTTCTGAGTATGCGCATGGCGGCCATGCTGGGCGGCTCGGTCATCATCGAGACGGTGTTCTCTGTGCCCGGCATCGGCAAGCTGGCCAGCGACGCCATCTTCGGCCGGGACTATGCGGTGGTGCAGTATGTGGTGCTGCTCTTTGCAGTGCTGGTGCTGGTCATCAATCTGATCACCGATATCCTCTATTCCTTCCTGGATCCCCGGGTCAATCTGTAGAAAGGGGTGTACGAATGAAACGTTATCACGGCGTCAGTCCGCTGGAGCAGAAGCGCTCCATGCCGGCGTGGCTGGCCAAGCCCTCTTTCGTGATCGGCCTGCTGATTGTGCTGGTGGTCATCCTCATGGCCCTGTTCCCCCAGTTCATCGCCCCCTACGATCCCATCGCCACCGACGTCACCGTGTCCAACCAGGCCCCCAGTGCGGCCCACTGGTTCGGTACGGACTTCTACGGTCGCGACATCTTCTCCCGCGTCATCTGGGGTACCCGCATCGATCTGCTCATCGGCGTGCTGGGCGTGGTGATTCCCTTTCTGGTGGGCGGCATGATCGGACTGCTGGCCGGCTACTACGGCGGCTTCCTGGACAGCCTGCTCATGCGCATCACCGATATCATGATGGCCTTCCCCTTCACCATCCTGGTCATCACCATCATGGCCATCCTGGGCCAGGGACTGATCAACCTGTTCATCGCACTGTGGCTGGTGGGGTGGATGAGCTACGCCAAGCTGGTGCGCAGCGAGGTGCTGGTGCTCAAGGACTCAGAGTTCATCCAGGCCGCGCGGGTGGCCGGCTTCTCCGACGCCCGGATTCTGTTCCGCCACCTGCTGCCCAACGTCATCAGCTCGGCAGTGGTCTTCGCCGCCTCCGACGTGGTCATGTGCATGCTCACGGGCGCGTCCATGAGCTTTCTGGGCCTGGGTGTTTCACCCCCCACACCGGAGTGGGGCTCCATCCTCAACGAGGGCCGAAACTTCATCACCTTCGCCTGGTGGCCCACCCTGTTCCCCGGCCTGTTCCTGGCCGTCAGCGGCGTCGGCTTCTCCCTGCTGGGGGACGGCCTGACCGACTTCCTGCGCACGAAAGGACGGTGAGCCCGGCATGGAAAAACTACTTGAAGTCAGTGACCTCCACGTGGCCTTCCCCAGCAAGCGGGAGACCGTCCGCGCCGTGGACGGCGTCTCCTTCCAGGTCTTCCAGGGGGAGACCTTCGGCCTGGTGGGCGAGTCGGGCTGCGGCAAGAGCCAGACCCTCCGCTCCATCCTGGGCCTGCTGAAGCAGCCCGGCCGGATCACCGGCGGCGAAATCCGCTACAAGGGGGCGGACATCGCCAAAATGAGCCAGCGGGAGCTGCAAAAAATCCGGGGCAAGGAGATCTCCATGATCTTCCAGGAGCCCATGACCGCCCTCAATCCGGTGCTGCGCATCCGCAGCCAGATGTACGAGGCCTTTGAGGGGGAGAAGCTGTCCAAGGAGGAGAAGCGCCGGCGGGCCATTGAATTGCTCAAGCTGGTGGGCATCCCCTCCCCCGAGACCCGGCTGGATGAGTATCCCCACCAGTTCTCCGGCGGCATGCGCCAGCGCGCCATGATTGCCATCGCCCTGGGCGCCCGGCCCAAGCTGCTGCTGGCCGACGAGCCCACCACCGCGCTGGACGTAACCATCCAGGATCAGATCATGAAGCTGCTCAACCAGCTCAAGCAGGAACTGGGTATGAGCATCATCCTGGTGACCCATGATCTGGGCGTCATCGCCCAGATGTGCGACCGGGTGGCCGTCATGTATGCCGGCCAGATCGTGGAGATGACCGACACGGTCACGCTCTTCAGCCGCCCCCGCCACCCCTATACCTACGGCCTGATGGGCTCCCTGCCCAACGAGGAGACCGCCGGCACCACGCTGGAGGCCATCAAGGGTTCGCCCCCCAACCTGGCCCACCTGCCGGAGGGCTGCCCCTTCTCCCCACGGTGCAAATACGCCTGCGACCTCTGCCGCAGGGAGCGGCCCGCGCTCACCGAGGTGGAGCCGGGCCACCTGGCCCGCTGTCACCGCCTGGACGTGACCGCGTCCTTCCAGGGCCTGATCGAGGTGCCGGACGGCGCCGGACGAAAGGAGGACACCCCCCATGGCTGATTCCCGTCCCCTGCTGCTGGAGGTGGAACACCTGTGCAAATGGTTTCCGCTGAAGCGGACGGCCGGCGACGTGCTCCAGCGGAAGGAAAAGCGCTACCTCAAGGCCGTCAACGACGTGTCCTTCCAGCTCTTCAAGGGGGAAAACCTGGGTCTGGTGGGCGAGTCGGGCTGCGGCAAGTCCACCCTGGCCCGCACCATTCTCCGGCTGTATGAGCCCACCAGCGGCACCATCCGCCTCAACGGCACGGACATCTCCCACATGAAGGGCGATGCGCTCCGCAGGCTCCGCCCCCAGATGCAGATGATCTTCCAGGACCCCTACTCCTCCCTCAACCCCCGTATGTCGGTATATGACACCATCGCCGAGATGCTGCGGGTACACAAGGTGGTGCCGGCCGAGGAGCTCCCCGCCCGGGTGGAGCAGCTCCTCACCATGAGCGGACTGACCATGGACATCGCCGAGCGCTTTCCCGGCGAGTTCTCCGGCGGCCAGCGCCAGCGCATCGGCATTGCCCGGGCCCTCTCCCTCAACCCCGCCTTTATTGTGGCGGACGAGCCTGTATCCGCCCTGGACGTATCCATCCAGGCCCAGATCATCAATCTGCTGGCCCAGCTCCAGCGGGAGCTGGAGCTGACGGTGCTGTTCATCTCCCACGATCTGCGGGTGGTGCGCCACATTACCCACCGGGTGATGGTGATGTACCTGGGCAGCAACGTGGAGGTGGGCCCCACCGAGGCCATCTTCCAGCACCCCGCCCACCCCTATACCCAGGTGCTGACCAAGGCGGCCCCCAAGCTGGATCCCCTGAACCGCCAGCGGGACTACGCCATCGAGGGTGAACCCCCCAGCCCCATCCACACCCCCACCGGCTGCAAATTCCACCCCCGCTGCCCCTACTGCACGGACAAGTGCCGCAGCGAAGTCCCCGAGTTAAAGGAGATCGCCCCCGGCCACCTGTGCGCCTGCCACTATCCACTCTGAAGCCAGCCCGACCGGACTGCGCTCCGCAAAATACAAGGAGGTAGTACCATGCGTTTATCCAACCTGACCTGGCCCAAGGCAGAGGAATATTTCCGCGCTCACGATACCGTCCTCATCGGCATCGGCTCCATCGAGTGCCACGGCCGCCACATGCCTTTGGGCACCGACACCCTCATCCCCGACTTCCTGCTGGACAAGATCGAGCAGAAGAGCGACGTGCTCATCTGCCCCACCATCCCCTACGGCGCCACTGAGAGCCTGTGCGACTATCCCGGCACCATCAACCTGGGCACCGAGCTGCTCTATCAGGTGCTCGGCCGGGTGTGCGACAGCCTGTTCCAGCACGGCGCCCGCCGCTTCGTCATCCTCAACGGCCACGGCGGCAACATCAAGTCCATCGACCGGGTGGGCTATGACATCCAGCGCAAGGGCGGTATCCTGGCTGAACTGAACTGGTGGCTCATGGCCTGGGACATGGACCCGGCCTGGAAGGGCGGCCACGGCGGCGGCGAAGAGACGGCGGCCATCCTGGGTATTGACCCCTCCCTGGTGGATCAGAGCGAGGTGGCCGGCCCCATGAAGCTCCACGACGTATCCGATACCCTGAAGGCCACCGGCTTCACCTCCATTGAATACAAGGGCGTCACCGTCAACATTCCCCGCCTGACCCCCTCCGTCACCCACAACGGATGGATTGGTCCCGACCACCCCGAGACCGCCACCGAGGAGTGGGGCCGGAAGATGCTCCAGACCACCGCCGACTACATCGTGGACTTCATGGAGGAGTTCAAGAAGGTGGACATCGCCAAGGCCTGCGGCACCGAATTTTAATTGGTTAGAATGTGGGGATAGACACGAATGGATAAAAAGCAATCACTGGAACTGTGCGCCGCCCTCTCCAACGCCAAGGGCGCGCCCGGCTTTGAGGACGAGGTTCTCGCGGTTCTGCGCCGCTACGGCGAGGGGCTGGGCTCCTTCCGGGAGGACAGCCTGCGCAACCTCTACCTCTCCCGCAGCGGGAACCAGGGCGGACGGCCCATGGTTCAACTGGACGCCCACACCGACGAGGTGGCCTTCATGGTGCAGGCCGTCAAGCCCAACGGCACCCTGCGCTTCACCACCCTGGGCGGCTGGGTTCCCTCCAACATCCCCGCCCACCGGGTTTGGGTTCAGACGGCCGCCGGGGACTATATCCCCGGCGTCACCGCCAGCAAGCCCCCCCACTTTATGAGCGAGGCCGAGCGCAAGGCCCAGCCCGCCGTAGAGGACATGAGCATCGACATCGGCGCCTCCTCCCGGGAGGAGGTACTGCGGGACTTCCGCGTGCGCATGGCCGCCCCGGTGGTGCCCGACGTGACCTTCGAGTACCAGGAGAAACACGATCTGATGATTGGCAAGGCCTTTGACTGCCGCCTGGGCTGCGCCTCCATTCTGCGCACCCTGGACAATCTGCGGGACAAGACGCTGAATGTGGACGTGACCGGCGCGTTCGCCGTCCAGGAGGAGATGGGGACCCGCGGCGCCACTGTCACCGCCAACACCGTGAAACCCGACCTGGCCATCGTCTTTGAAGGCTGCCCCGCCGACGACACCGTGGCCGAACCCTATATGATACAGACCGCCATCCACAAGGGGCCCATGCTGCGCCACATCGACGCCCGCATGATCACCAACCCCCGCTTCCAGCGCTATGCCCTGGATCTGGCGGAGGAGCTGGGCATCCCCGTGCAGGAGAGCGTGCGCACCGGCGGCTCTACCAACGGCGCGCCCATCCATCTGTCCAACCAGGGCGTGCCCGTCATCGTCATCGGCATCCCTGTGCGTTACATCCATACCCACTACGGCATCGCCGCCCACAGCGACGTGGAGAACGCCGCTCGGCTGGCCGCCGCCATTTTGGAGCGGATGGACGCCGCGCAGATCAGCCGCTTCTGAGTCCCAAAGCTGCGCCCCCATGGGGGCGCAGCTTTTTTGTTGATCCCATAAAAACCGTACCATACGCTCTCTATACTTCTGCTAAAATCCGCTGTCCCTCCTGGCTATTTGCAGTTGATCTTTCTCCTTTTCCACACATACAGCCGTAAAATCGCCCAATGATTCTCCTTGACATTTTGTCTATATTGTGCAAAAATGTAGATACAGCATTTCCCATATTAAAATCTGCACGCTTTCTTGCAGAAGGGGGGCTCATGGACCTGTCCCAAGCCGAGGCCGGCTGAATTCAAAAAAAGGTGAGGTAATCAAACATGAAAAAATCCCTTCGCGTCTTATCCGTCACACTGGCGGGCGCGATGCTCCTCAGCACCAGCGCTCTGGCGTGTACCGGCGTGTACGTAGGCAAGGATGTCAGCGACCAGGGGACCTATCTCATTGCACGCAGCGAGGACCAGGGCCAGGGCGACTACAACAAAATGTTTCAGGTACAGCCCCGGGTGGAAAATGTGCCCGGCCGCTTCATCACCGATACCGCCACCGGGTTCCAGATCCCCCTGCCCGCCACCACCTATAAGTACACCTATGTCCCCGACTACACCCGGGGCGACGACGGCATGTACCCCGGTTCCTGCACCAATGAGTACGGTGTGAGCATCACCGCCACCGTTTCCACCTCCACCTGCGAGGCCTGGGAGGCTGAGGATCCCTTTGTGGAGCCCGGCCTGCGTGAGGCCATTCTGGCCGCCTCGGTAGCCGCCGTCTCCACCACCGCCCGGGAGGCCGTGGATGTGCTGCTGGGCTATGTGGACGAGTACGGCTCCGAAGAGGGCAACACCGTCATGATTACCGACCAGGACGAGGCCTGGATCGTGGAGATCTACGGCGGGCACCAGTACTGCGCCATGAAGATGCCCGACGACAAGGTGGCCGTGTTCGGCAACCACAACATGATCGGGCTGGTGGACCCCAAGGCCACTCCCGAGGACGGCTACATCTACTCTGACAGTCTGTTCGACACCATCGACAAGCTGGGCCTGGCCGTCAAGGAGGGCGAGCTCTACCACCTGGCCAAATCGGTGACCAACAACACCCGCGAGGACTACAACAACATGCGCAACTGGGCCGGCATGACCATCCTGGCCCCCTCCCTGGCGGGCGAGTACGACTCCGATGAATTCTATCCTCTGTTCTACTCCCCCGACGAGAAGGTCAGCGTTCTGACCGTCATGGATATCTACCGCAACCGGTACGAGGGCACTCCCCTGGACGTGACCCTGCCCGGCAATGAGGAGAACCGCGTCATCGGCACCGAGCGTTCCTCCCAGATCCATATCCTCCAGACCTTCCCCGACTGGCCCGCGGAGTGCTCCTCCATCGACTGGCTGGCCCTGGGCAACACGGAGCACTCCGTGTTCATTCCCTTCTTCTCCGGCATTACCGACACCGCCCCGGCCTATCATCTGGACGGCGACACCTACAACCCCGACGGCGCCTTCTGGAAGTTCAAGAGCATCTGCACCATTGCTGAACAGAACCGCTCCCTGTATAGCCAGGGTGTAAAGGACTTCTGGAAGCTCCAGGAGGAGCTGATGTACCAGGAGATGCTGGATGCTGCCCCCGCCATGCTGGCCAAGTACTCCGAGAGCCGCGCCGCAGGCGACGCCTATGTAACCCAGCTCGGCATTGATATGGCGGAGCGGGAGATGCTTCTGGCGGATAACCTGTACGCCAAGCTGCTGACCACCATGATGCACAACACAGGCCTGTCCTCCAGCAAGACACCCACCACCTTCCTCTCCGACGTTCCCCTGCGCCAGGTGGCCGAGAGCCGCGGCTACACCGTCACCTGGAACAAGGCCGACGGTTCCACCACCATCGCCAAGGGCGATGTCACCTATACCTTTACCCCTGAGAGCTATGAATGTGTCACCGGCACTGGTGAAACCATTGAGCTGACCCACTACTGCTATGTGCGGGACGGCTTCACCTATATCCCCATGGATTTTGCCAAAACCCTGTAAACAATCACAAA
>OBKG01000341.1_pt1 | contig 22486 bp, 21 predicted proteins | sample 1519741 | NCBI WGS metagenome assembly OBKG01 (sample SAMN00265072, study PRJEB22529) | human gut metagenome
AAGAAGAATAAGACGCAGGTCGAACCTGCTGCATAGATAAAAAGGTAATCCCCGTAACAGGGGATAGAGGGATAGTGTTAGTCCTGCGAGGCGCTTTTCGGCCTCGCAAAGAAGCCGCGGTCAACCTATGGTTGCCCGTCGGTCAATCACGTATGTATCTACACAGATTGAAGGAATCAATATAATATTTCAAAAATACTCAGATAGTATGTTTGAAGGAAAACAGAACCTTAAGTCAATTATATTTGATAATGTAGATACGCGAAATGTTGGATATATGCAATATATGTTCAGAAACTGTTCATCTTTGACAGAACTTAATCTTTTGCAGTTTAATACAGAATCTGTTGAAGCGATGTCAGGAATGTTCAGAGGATGTACATCATTAATATCATTGAATATTGAGAGCTTTAATACATCAAATGTCGTATATATGTCATCTGCATTTCAAGATTGTATAAGTTTAACAGAATTAGATGTATCAAATATAGATACATCTAAAGTGGACAATATGGGAGATATGTTTAACGACTGCAAAAATATAAAATCTTTGGATGTATCAAAATGGAATACAGAGAACGTAAACAGTATGGGATATATATTCTATGGTTGCAGTTCATTAACAACGCTGGATGTATCGAATTGGAATACAGGAAACGTAACGACTTTTGTCGGCATGTTTTCAGGATGTAAGAGCCTTAATATTTTGAATGTATCTAATTTTAATACTGAAAAAGCAACAAACCTAAGTGAAATGTTTTATAATTGTCAAAAAATTTCAGAATTGGATGTTTCACATTTTAATACTTCAAATGTTTCAGCAATGAACCATATGTTTTCCGGATGTTATGAAGTTGAGGTGTTAAATGTGTCAAATTTTAATACATCTAAAGTTAAGTATATGCAGCTGATGTTTACAAACTGTAAAAAAGTAACGAATTTAGATTTATCGTCTTTTTAATCAGAAAAAAATAACAAAGAAAAAAAATCGGGAGGCCTGTAAAGGCCTCCTGCTTAAGTTAAAACAGTAACGAGCGCAGAACGCAAGCTGTCAACAAAGAATTGGAAATTTCTGCCAGTGTCAGCTTTGTTGGTGAGCTACACCAAAAAACTCGCAAAATTTTGCAGTTTCATAAATTTATAATATAATTTAAGACATAAGAAACAAGGAAGCTTAGCTCAAACTGGTGCGCATGGCAGAGCAGCACTGTAGAACGGCCGGTGCAGATGCAAGGTTCGAATCCTGCAGCTTCCATCGACTGGCGGGGAAACCCCGCCAGCGTCTGGTACGCGAGCGTAGCTCGCGGTATCATTTGTATTTTTCTTATATCTGTATCTCCTTTTCTTTTTGCCGGCAGGTGGTCCTGCCGGCATTTTAAATGTTTGAGTCATCCCAGTTGTCGCTGTCAGAATTAAATATCTCATCAAAAATATTCCTGTTGTTCTCGTTCGGGTCAGGAAGCTCAATTGGTTCTGGCTCTTCAGGCTCCATAACGATTCCAAAATCGTCAGGAAGTTCAACCTCTTTCGGAGGCTGCTCCATCGGTATGATTTTCGGCGGCTCCTGTTTTATTTCAGGCTCCTGTCTTTGCTGTTGGTTTTTCCGTTTATCTTTTTTTGATTTCCTTTTTCCGTTTTTATCTATTACAGTAGCAGTAGGATTTTCGTTCTGCTGCGGTTCTGGCCTTGCTTGCGATTTTGTTTTTGGTGGTTCTGCTTGCTTTTCTTTTATTTTTTCAGGCTGGTTTTGCTGTTCTGCAGCATCTTGTTTTTCGGTTGTTTTCTGCCCGCTGTCTGATTTTTCTATTTTTTTCTCTTGAATTTTTGGCGCTTGTTTTGATTTCTCTTCTGCTTTTGTGGGTGGCAGAGAAGGCTCTTTTGTTGGCTTTTTCTGAGTCTTTTTTGGCGGTTCTTTTGGAAATTCTTTTAATGATTTGTCTACTGGCTCTTCTGTGTGCTCCACCTGTATCGCTTCTGGTTCTGCTTGCGGTTCTGTTGGCGGTTCTTCCATGTCCCATACAGAACCTCCTGAAATATCTGGCAGGTCTTCTGGTAGCTCAGTCAAATCCGGAAGGTCGTCTTCAAATGGCGCTTCGTTTATATCCATCGGTCCGTCTTCAAGCTCAGATGGCTGATTGTCTAACAAATCCTGTTTAGTGCTTTTTTCTTTTGACAACTCAGGCTTAACGCCTTCGTTACCAGATTTCGAGCGTGGATTCGAACCCGTGTGCAAAGTTGAGCCAGAAGGGCCTGGCTCATAGACAATATTGTCGGCCGGTTTTTTTTCGTTCTTTACTGAAGAATCTGGCTGTTCCTGAATGATTGGCGCGTCTTTTATTTTTGGAGGCGCTGAACTTTCTGGTTCAGGATTCTGATGCTGCATGCTTTGGTCCGGATATAATTGCCTTGCAAGAGCAGCAAGGTCAACCGGCCCGAAATATTCCCTGACTGCTTCTTCTGCGGTTTGTGGAAAAACCGGTGCATCGCAAGTATCATCAGGAGTTCCTCCTTCTTCAAACGATGTCTGCTCCTGGTTATCAGAACCAAGATTGATTGCGGCAAATAACTGTGCAGAAGTTTTGTCTCGTTCTTCTTTTGTTTCTTCCAGTTCTTTTTTTAACTTTTTATTCTCTTCCTGTACGCTTTTGATTTTGTCTTCACGAATGAAAAAATCGTGTACATTTCTCCTGACCGCGCTTTTTAATACGGAAAGCATGGAAGACGGCTTGGTTGCCGCTTTTAGCTCTTTTTTCAATTTTTGTATTTCTTCATTCTGCTGTTTTAATAATTCGTCTTTATTGTCTGGCATGATGTCACCTGCTTTCTTTTTTAGATATATCTAATATGCAGAAACAGCGAATTTTTTAACAAATGAAATTATGCATATTATTTTTGTAACTTAAAACAAATAAAGAAAGGGGAAAATTAATTATGATTAACAAGGAATTAGAACACAAAGTATTTGGGGAGTGCTGGGCAATGTTCAATAAAGCCCGCAAAGATGACTCTGATGAGGGATGGCAGGCGTGCATAAATGAGGCTCACAGAATATGTGAAGCATATGACAACCGCAAATTTCACGAGAAGCTTGTTCTTGCTGTGGCTGAAGAGGCAGAAACGGAATCAAAAATGAAAAACAAAGAAAAGACAGCTGCTTATAAAGCTGCCGGGGCTGCATTTCAGGCAGCATGGAAGATGTTTTCATGCTTTATTGATAATGTAGATGGATTTAAACAGTCTGGCATGCAGATTCTCTCTGAATACAATAAAGAATATTCCGGAAGATTTGCCAAAAAACTTGGTTCTGCAATTTATGCGGCTGTCTGCGCTGATTTAAACTCAGACGGGGCATTTATGCATGATGCCTACCATTTCTATATGGAATTTCAGAACGGCATTACAGAAAACGCAGAAGATGATGCGCTGAAAAAAGCAGAATCTATCATTGATGTTTACCCTGAACATATGCTTCAGATGATGGATATGTATGCTGACCTGAAAAAGCGTGGACAAAAAAATGCCGCGTAAAGAAAGGAGAAAGAAAATGGGCAGAAAAAAAGTTAAGGATGGACAGATTACATTTGATGACTGTGTCAGTCATGCAATATCAGAACCAGAAAACGGACAGGTAAACATGACTCTGCAATTGGATGATAAACCGGTTGAAGTAATCACATGTACAAAAAAATCATCGAATTTGTTTGTGTTTACTAAGAAAAACCTGGAAGGTAAAGAACCGCGTGATTTGAAAAACCTTCCGGACGGTGAATTCAGCATTGCCAGTGGAAATCTGGTGTCTGTAAAAAAACACGAGGATGATACTGTTGATGTCGTGATTGAATCAGAAAGCAAAAAACGGTTAAAAATCACAATGAAGCCGGAAGATGTTTATTACAAAAAGATTATGACAGTATGCAAGAGCGGCATGCGTGTATGTGTGCTTATGTGCAATGACTATTGCTGCGATGTGAAACTTGGCCCGATTTTCGGAATGACAGGATGGCGTTTCAAAAAGAAAGGCACTGAAGGAAAAATCGCAACTGAATACCTTGTTAAAGCGTTTTAAACAAAGTATGAGTCAGAGAATATTTCTCTGGCTCATTTTTTTTGTAAAAAATTTTTCCAAAAAGCGTCTGATTCTGCAAAAATCCAGCATATTAACTTTGCGAAAAAAAAGTGATAAAAAAACGGACCCGCAAGCACGCTGTTTTGCGGCAGGAAATATATCGCAGAAAAGGAGAAAATTAAATGTCAGAAATCAAAAGATTAAGAAAAATGGCTGACAAAATTTATGCCAAAATGGAAAATATGCAGCGGCTTTCAGACAGTGAACTGAAAAGCAAGACAGACGAATTTAAATTGAGATTGGCAAATGGCGAAACTCTGGAACAGATTCTGCCGGATGCATACGCCGCAGTTGGCGAGGCTGCATACAGAAGTATTGGATTGAGACCGTATAAAGTACAGATTATGGGTGCAATTGCACTGAATGAGGGGAAGATTGCGGAGCAAAAAACAGGTGAAGGCAAATCGGTATCGTTGTGTACACCAATGCCAACCCCTGATGGATGGAAAACAGCGGGAGATATCAAGGTTGGAGATATGCTGTTTGACAGGCATGGAAAACCGACAAAGGTAACTGGTGTTTATCCGCAGGGCAAAAAACAGATTTATGAAGTTCATCTTGCTGATGGAAGAATCGTAGAAACAGCAGATGAACATTTGTGGAGTGTATACAGGAGAGATAGAAAAAAATTACAAACAATCAATACAGTTGATATGTATAATGAAGGACTTAAAGAGGGAAAAGCTTATCGTTTTAAAATTCCTACAAGTAAAGCTGTTGAATATGCAAAAACCAATCTTCCAGTTGACCCATATGTGCTTGGTGCATTTCTTGGAAATGGTGTTAAAGATATGCAACATACACTTGGATTATCAAGCGGAAATGAGTTTGTGCCAAATGAAATTGCAAGAATTATTGGTGGTGAGACACAAAAAAGAAAAAGTGTTTACACATGGTGTTTTTATAAGAAAGACGGCTCTAGATTTTTAAGCAAAATGTTTCCTGATGAATATGACTCATTGTTGACACAGACAAAATGTAATGAAAAGTACATCCCAGACATCTACAAAACAGCATCCATTGAGCAGCGTTGGGCGTTACTTCAGGGATTATTTGATACAGATGGATGTATTGAAGATAAAGACCGCTTCCACCTTACATATTCAACCACATCTGCAAAATTGCGTGATGATATTTGTGAAGTGATTTATTCTCTTGGCATGAACTGCTCATGGTGGCTATCAAGAAAAGCAGGGGTCAGAACGGCAAAATCTGACCAGTACACAATCAATGTAAACATCGATAATGATATGAAGAAAAATTTTTTCCGTTATCCTTTTAAACTGGAAAGAGCATTAATGGCAGAAAAAGCGAAAAAAAAGAGAAAACGTTATGATAGAATTGCCATTAAAGATATTGTTAAAAAAGAAGAAGAAACAGAAATGGTATGCTTTACAGTTGATAATGATGAACACCTGTTTTTATGTGGAAACTATGTTGTAACACATAATACTCTTGTTGCAGCACTTCCGGCATATCTTAACGCCCTTGAAGAAAAAGGCGTCCATGTGGTAACTGTCAACGACTATCTTGCAAAACGTGATGCGGAGGATATTGGCCGAATTCATAGATTTATGGGGCTTTCCGTCGGCTGTATCTTAAAATCTACATCGCAGGAAGAAAAGAAAAAAGAATATGCAAAAGATATCACATACATTACAAACACAGAGCTTGGCTTTGACTATCTGAGGGATAATATGGCCCAGCGTTTGGAAGATAAGGTGCAGCGCGGATTCCATTACTGTATCATTGATGAGGTGGATTCCGTTCTGATTGATGAAGCAAGAACACCATTGATTATTTCCGGTGTGAGCGGAAAATCTACAAAGCTTTATACAGCATGCAATGAACTTGTAAAAACACTTGAAAAAGGAGAACTGCAGGAGTTATCAAAAGTTGACCTGTTGTCTGGCGAGAGGCCGGAAGAGACCGGAGATTATACGGTTGATGAGGAACATCATACTGTTACCTTAACACTGCAGGGGATTGAAAAATGCGAAAAATTCTTTGGCATTGACAACCTGGCAGATAAGAGCCATACAGAGCTGATGCATAACATCATTGCGGCATTGAAAGCCCATAATCTTATGAAAAAAGATAAAGATTATGTTGTTAAAAACGGTGAAGTAATGATTGTTGATTCTTTTACAGGAAGAATCATGCCGGGACGCCGTTATTCTGATGGATTACATCAGGCAATTGAGGCAAAAGAAGGATGCGAGGTCCAGGAAGAAACATGTACATATGCGACAGTAACTTATCAGAATTTCTTTAATAAATATGATAAGAAGTGCGGTATGACTGGAACTGCATACACAGAGCGAAAAGAGTTTAAGGATATTTACCATATGGATGTGGTAAGGATTCCAACCAATAAACCTGTGCAGCGCCAGGATAAAGTTGACCGTATGTATCTGACAAAAGAAGCAAAATTTAAAGCAGTGCTGAAAGAAATCCAGAAAGCGCATATCTCCGGGCAGCCGGTGCTTGTCGGAACATCAACTATCAGGGATTCCGAAATCCTGGATAAGATGTTAAACGAAGCCGGGCTTGAACATACGGTACTGAATGCAAAATTCCATGAACAGGAAGCAGAAATCGTCGCAAAAGCAGGACAGCATGGAGCAATCACTATTGCTACAAATATGGCCGGACGCGGTACAGATATTAAACTGGATGATGATGCGAGAGCAGTTGGCGGCCTTAAAGTGATTGGAACACAGCGCCATGAATCAAGACGAATTGACAATCAGCTGAAGGGCCGGTCCGGAAGACAGGGTGACCCTGGCGAATCAGTATTCTACCTGTCTCTTGATGACGATGTTTTGAGGCTTTATGGCTCAGACAGAATGAAACATATCCTGACGATGACAGGAATGAAGAATGAAGACAGCATTGAAAACAGGACTGTCAATAAGTTTGTAAAGAAAGCGCAGAATGTCATTGAAGATAACAACTTTGGAACACGTAAGAGCGTTTTGAAATACGACAAGGTAAACAATGAACAGCGTGAGTTGATTTATGCAGAACGTGATGCGATACTTGAAAAAGCAGACACAAGAAACACCATGCTCAGTATGATTGAAGACTCTATTGACATGATTATTGACAAATATGCACCTGATAAATATGTTACAGAGGGACAGTATCAGGAAATCAGAAAAGAAATCTCCGTTTTGATTTTCGGAATTAAGGCACCTGATTATAGTCCAAAAAGCAATAAAAAAGGAATGGATAAAAAGAAGCTGGCCGAAGAGTATATTGAAGCAGCAAAAAACCGTTATTATGAAAGAGAGCGCGAATGGCCGGATATTGAAGTCTTCCGTGAATTTGAAAGACAGATTATCCTGCGATGCATTGACTCAAAATGGATGCAGCACATCAACGACCTGGAGATTTTAAGACAGAATATTTCACTTGTCGGATATGGCCAGAAAGACCCGGCTATTGTATACAAATTAAAGGCATTTGACATGTTTAATAAGATGTCTGACGATATTAAGAATGATGCGGTTTACACACTGTTTTCTTCAAGACTGAGGACGGCAGCTCCGAAAAGAGATACGGCGGCATAGTGAAAATTAAAAAAGAGACTTAACGATTTTTAATCGTTGAAGTCTCTTTTTATGACTGTGTTTTACCTCTCTTCTTCTAACTCAAATTTTTTAAAATCAGGAAATAAGGATTTCTGCTGTTCTAACTGATACTTTAAAACCTCCACCGCTCTTGAGTTCTCAAAATAAGGAAGGTACTTCGTTTCAAATGCATCATAGTCGATTTTCAATTTTATTCCGGCGTAATATGCCTGCAAATCCAAGTTTGCACAAATGGGCTGGCCTGCAATATGAGATGTATTTTCTTCAATAGATTGAAAGGCTGGAAATCTTGAAATATTGCTTAGTAAACCAGCACCATTGTCAAAAATCGGAGCCTCTCTATATGAATCTTTTTCGCTGTCATATATGACACCAAGATTGTTAAAATGCCTATCGTAATTTAAAACTAAAGCGTCAACTGCAAAAACATTTGATAAATAGTTTGAAATATCTAGTCCAGTATGCTTGAAAACAAAATCTTTGACATAGTTGATTCTTTCTTCTGTATCGCCCAGAACCATAACTTCATCAATCATATGACGTCCAGTATACATTTGATGCAATCTTTCAAACGTTATAAACATTTCATTTTCCTTTAAAAAGTTATCAGAAACGCATCCTCTTTTTCCATTAATCATGCACTCTTCATATTGCACATAATTGTCAATATTGGAACAATCGAGTAAACAGGATACCAAGCAGTCTACTTCTCCTTCATACCCATTCAGGTCTTGTTTAAACCATTTGCCGTCCATGAAAAATTTTGTTTGAGTGCCTTCAGAGCTTCCTTGAGATTTATAAGTGCACGAGTCGGGTAATGTATAATTCTGCATATTTTTCACCTCCGAACATTAACGTCTTCCCATGTCAGGTGTTCATTTGGAAATCTTATCCACCAGAAATCATTAAACATAACTCCATGAGTTTTTTTACACCATAAATATGGATTATTGTCTTTTAATCCATGAGCTGACAAGATTTTATGCAAGTCAGGACGTCCATTCTCAAAACATCTTGATTCAAGAAAGCTGTAGATATAATTGATGTCGTTGCGGCTGCACATAAAAGGCTGTTTCGGCCCGGATACATATCTTTTAATTGCTGTTTCGTTAGAATCAGTGTTAATGTGAACATCGGCTACAATTTCATTTTTAAATAAAACAGAAAAATCATAAGTCATTTATTTTCCCTCCAATCATGGTTTTATTATACATATAATATGATAAATTGCATAGATTAAAAAATTCTCTTTGGAATATTATAAAATATGATGTGTTCTCGTTTTTTCGCAAAAAATGCCGCAGCCAAAAAATATTCAGCATATTGTTTGCAAAATAAAAAAAGGAGATGCAAAAATGTTTTTCAAAAGAACGAAAAGAAGAATCAGGAGGGCGATAATCGGGGCAATCATTTCAGCGATTGCTGCATGCGGAGGTGGTGCAGCATCGTCATGGATGCCGAATTTTAACATTCATGCGGCGGATTTGAGCCAGATTCCAGACTATACCGGAAGCCCGTATGCGGTATTGAATGGCAATGAGCCTGAATTTGATGATAATGATTTTACAACGGAGGCGTTTGAGGATTACAGCGAACTTGATGACCTTGGCCGCTGCGGAGTGGCTTATGCAAACATCTGCCAGGAATTAATGCCGACGGAAAAGCGCGGAGACCTCGGAATGGTAAAGCCTTCCGGATGGCATACCGTGAAATATCCGGATATCATTAAGGACCGATATCTGTACAATCGCTGTCATCTGATTGGATATCAGCTTGCAGGAGAAAACGCGAATGTTAAAAATCTGATAACAGGAACGAGATATCTGAACGTGGAAGGTATGCTCCCTTTTGAGAATGAAGTTTCCGATTACGTAAAAGACACTGGAAACCATGTCCTGTATCGAGTAACGCCAATCTTTGAATGCAATAATCTTGTTGCCTCCGGCGTGCAGATAGAGGCCGAATCGGTGGAAGATGATGGCGCTGGCGTGAAGTTCAATGTGTAACTAAAAATATATAAACATTATATTTTACATTAATAAATATAGAGTTTACAAGGAATAGAGAAATAAAGTTGATATAATATAAAATAAACGGTATAATATAGGTAGACGATAAATAAAGTTTATTTTTATGGAGATGGATATTTATGAACAACGTTATTCAATTCCCTAATAGTGATGTAAAAGAATATAGACAGAAGTGTTGTTTCATGAATAGAGCTGTACAGGTAGAAGGAGAAGATGGAGAACTTCAGAAATATCCTTGTATTGTGTTGTACGAAGAAGAAACAGATATCCCTATCCTATACACAGGGTTAGAACGATATCTTTGTCATCTAGTTAAGAGTGAGCTTCTAAATGGAAAGACATTATCAGCTAAGGCATATGCTATTTGCCACTTCCTAAATTACATACTTAAAGAGACAGATATCAATTCATTGCATGAATGTACTCTTGGAACAGTAAGAGGATTCCTTAAATCAATGAAGACAAAGGAAGATGGGACTGAATACAGCAAAAGCACATGGCTCCGTTACAGAGATTATGTTATGGATTTTTTGTTAATGTATTACACGTATAACAGAGATATACTTCCATTTCAGTACGTAGGAGAGGAATTAAAGTCACTTACCATTGTGAAAGATGAAAAGCATCATAAAAAGGCGACAATCGTACATAACGCATCGCTTCATATTTCAGCTCCAAAGACCACACATAAGAAGAATCGTATTCTTATAGATGGATATTTGGATTTACTGCTTTATGAAGCAAAGAAGTATGAACCAGATATAACACTTGGGATTGCTCTTGGTGCTTATGCAGGACTTCGTGAAGGAGAGGTAGTAAATGTTACTTGTGGTGGATTACAGACGCTCAGAAAAGGATTTGGAATGGTGTCTGGTATAGAAATAGATCTAACAGATAAAGCTCCTTATTTTAAGAATTGGAGTAAGAAAACAGATCCCGGCACGATTAAAAAGAATCGTATTCAAAAGGTTTACAACGATTTCATTTCAAATATCAGTGATTTATATGAATATCATATAGCATTGATGGAATCGAGAGGATTTGATACCAGCAAGGATGCACCGCTATTTGTAAACAGACAGGGAAAACCAATGACAGTGCAGACTTATTCGGACAGGGTAAAGAAATTGTTTTATGAAAGATTTCTCCCATCATTAAAGAGAACCTGTGAATTACAAGGAACATATGCAGACAATGCAGCATTTATTGAAGCTTACGAGATTGAATATCCGGGAGCTCATATGTTTAGGCACTGGTTTACGATGTATCTGCTTACAAAAGCAAGACTTACAAGCGGTGAGATTATGAAATGGCGTGGCGATTCTAGTCAGGAGTCTATGAACGATTATATTCACGAGAACGCAGATTTAATAGAGATTTTTAGAGAAAGTTCTTATACTTTCCAGTCACAGATTTTGGAGGATATATTATGAAATGTGAAGAATGCAGCTTTTGTAAATACGATAATTCAATTAAAGAATACGTTTGTTCAATAGAATCTGATCTGCCAGTAGTTTTTAAAGAGGTTGAAATTAATTGTGAAAAGGTAAATCCAATTATCAAAAACAAATCATAAAAGAATAGGAAGGTGCAATATGTCAGATACCAAAGAGAAAAAAGATAACTTAATAACGGTATATAAAGCTGCCCAGTCTCTTGGTATCAAGGCAGAGGTTTTACAGTACCAGATTGATGCAGGTAATATCGACTCCGTAGAAGGTATGGTATACGAATCCGTCTGTGATAAGATTTCGGAACAACAAGCTACATACATTGGTATAAAGGCTTTTTTACAAAATCATAATAGCGATAGGTTTGAGTCAAAATATGTTAAAAATCGAAATAAATACATAGATTTCCTTGAGGACAATGCATATTTCGGCATAGAAATCGTTGAACCAGATAATATATTGTTTGACCTTCCTGAACGAGAAGACTTTTATATTACAAGGGAAGATGCTCAGATGTTTGAATATAAAAGCGAGCAGTTTTTTGAAGAATTTGGTCTTACCGAAGAAGAAAAGGTTCGATGGATTATTAATCATTCTAAAGGTCATCCGTTGACCACGGAATATATTAAGAAATATCTGATCTACATTGAAGATGAAGATAATATTTATACTCCTTCACTTACAGCTTTTGTGAGAACTATATTTGATATGTCAGATATAAAGAAACTCACAGATGAAGATATTGTTTCTGCAATCGAAAATGCTGATGCAGTAAGAACTAAGAACCTGCTTACAGATTTCTTTAAGTATGTTGCCAAGTATGAAACTGTAAAATATCACAATGTAGAGCTAAAGAAAAAGGAAAGTGATTCGGAGCCAGCATATCCATATGAGGATTTTATAAGACTTGCAAAAATACTTTTTAATACTGATTACGATAAGGAACATAAGCTTACTCAAAAAGCTCTTGAAAATAGCAAATACATTGAAATGTGGATGTTTTTATCCTGCCATTATATCTGCGGTTGGCGTTCTTCTGATATCTGCGACAGATGGGTTTACCTAAATCTTAAGAGTAATGATAATCCATTCAAAATAAAAATAGATACCTTAAAAGAGGATATTCTAAATGGTAATGTTTCAGATGAAACTTATGATAAAGTCGCCCTTTATGCTATCAGAAGAATTGAAATGGCATATAACGTTCCTCAGAAGACTGGACTTGGAAAATTACGGGCAGCGATTGTCCCAGAACTTAGGACATTCTTTGGAAAATTGATTTTGATCTCTGAGTATCATCATATAACATCGGGTGAAGGGTATATGAATTCACACCGTGCAGCGATGTATCGCAGTTGGGTTATATGCAGAGATTTCTTTGGAGATGATATATTTGCCATTACTGGCAAACATTCATTCTCATCGCGAAGACTTAATAAATCTTATTTACAGGGATTAGAGCAGTCGGCAAGAGACAATGGAAATACGACTCTTGTAGCTCATGTGGTAGCATCATTTGCCCGTAATCATTCTAACGTTGATACAACAGCTATTTATCTTAAAGATCATGGACTTACAGGTGAGAGTGCAGAAATTGTTCTTTATATGATGATGCAAAGAGGTGTATTTAGTGTTTCACTTTACAACGCACTGATTGTAGCTTATCCAGATGCATTTGAAAAGTTGTCAGTCAAAGAGCAGACAGCAATTATGGAAAAGATACCATTGTCTGCATATGAACTGGAAACAGTGGGAACTGCACTTATAGCTTCAGATAGAATGACAGAAGTGTTTGCAGAAGGTAAAACAGAAGAACCAATTGAGATTCTTAAATCCATGTTTGCTATTGCTCAGGGAAGAGGTAAGGGAAAGGACGCAGGTATTTATTGTAAGAAAAAGGCTTTAGGTTATGCTTGTGAAAATCCAACATATGAATCATGTTTAGCAAACCTTTGTCCATATCATGTATTCACAAGCGATGGTGTACCTGCTCTTGTAAGGGTAATTAAAGAATATCAACTAAAGGAACTTACTACTGGTAATAAGAAATATGGAATAGCACTTAAAGCAAAGATAATTCCTGCGTTTCAGGACATTATAAATGCAATTATCAAAGAAATGTCCGAGGAAGATAAAGCAGGCACAAAGAAACTGATCGAGGAGGCTCTGAATGGATAATCTATTACGAAAAGTTGAATCCGATGAAGTGGTTGTCTATACAGACCAAGTTTACAGTATAGATGTCTTAAATAAATGTCGTGAAATACACCAAAAGCTTGTAGATGAAGGAAAAATCGAAAGCGATTTCGATTCTGACAAGTGGATGGGATATTCAGGAGTAAAGAAGTTCGGTATGGATTTCTCAATGGATATTATTCTTTACAGTAAGCATATCGGTAAAGAGTTCGGGATTACAGCCGACACAATGAAGAATATGCTCCGTTGCTATGCTATCTACTGTAACGGTGTTTATGTATATCAGACTATTGCGCGAGAAAAGATTGGTATTGTGAAAGATTTTCTTCTGAAATACAAGGATAAGGATTTCAAGCTAACAGCTACAGGTATTACTACTATTGAAGATTTTCTTGGCTTTATAGGTACTCCTGATAAACAGATTGAGCAGATTGTTTCAAATATCAGGCTCATTAAAATTAACGAAAAATCCCAGAGAGAGTTATCACCGATTGTCAATTATCTCGTTATTGAAAATGAAATAAACCATATTTATAGAGATAACTGCGATGATAAAACATTTAAAAAGTGGTTTCCGATTTATTTCTGGGTAAATATCACTTTTATACTACCCCTCAGAGCCACGGAGATGCTTCTTACACCCAAGAAATGTATTTACAGGGAGAATGATAAGACTTTCCTTAGAATACGACGTACAAGGCTTAAAAAGGGAACAAGGACCGTTTACTATGATGTAAATGAGGATTACAAGGAATTCACCTACGAGATCCCTGATACGGAAGTAATACGCAACATTGAAAAGTATATGGAGCTGACAGATTCGCAGGATAGGCGATTTCTTTTTGAATATAATGAGTTGATGGTTAATGACATGCTATCATTACAGGCATTTAACCATCTTGTTGCTACGTTTATTGAAGATAACATTATCGGTAACGCTAGATACGATTTTGCAAAATATGCTACTGGTATCAAGGAATTTGAACCAGTTACGGCGGGAGATAGTAGACCAATTGCTATGGCAAATATGTATTTTCAGAAGTCAGGCGAAGATATATGCCGTCAGCTTGCAGATCATATAAACATCAATACAAGTTCTGGTTACTACACAAATATATCTGAAACAATCTGGGCTTCATCAGTGGTCCAGCTGCAGAAGAAACTGGATTACGAATGGAGATATTCAAAAAAACAGTATGAGCAAAGTGGCTCTGTGGCAGTCGATACAGGAAAGTCTGTCTGCACATCTCATAAGAGAATGGTTGATGAAGAAAATCTTGATGATTGCATCGAACAGGGACATTTATTCGACTGCATGGGATGCAAATACTACAGACCTGCAAAAGCTGAGTTGGACACTTTTATGAGTACTCAACAGAAAAAAGCTGATGATAATGCCAAAAGAGTTATCGAATTTATGAATAACACAATGAACATCAAATATAAGGATTTAACTTTGGAAGAAGTGTTTTTATCAGTTCAGACGGATGCAACACGATATCGTATGGGTTGCGATATAAAAGCAGAGGAGAAATTAAAGGAATGGCAAAGACTCAAAAGTATTCAGAAGACCAATTGCTAGAAGCAGTTGTAAAGTTTTCTGAAATAGAAAAAAAGAAAATAAAGGCAACTGAACTTGCCAGATGGTGTAGAGATAATATAGAAGGACTGGAAGAAGTCAGGGATTATCACTTTACTCGCCCAATTAAAGAAAAGGATGAAAAGACGGGGAAAATGGTCGAAAGACCAAAACGTTGTACCTTAAAGATTGAGGAAATAAATAAGTCTCGAAGTTTGATCGTTAGTATCAATACAAATCTTCTTCTTCGTGCATCTAATATTGATACATTTATGGAACAGCCAGATGCGGCAAAACGGAAAATGATTGTTGAAACAAGAGAAACAGTAGACAAGCTCCTTACTCACAATGGAAACATTACAAGAGAAAACGAGGCATTAAAAATCGAAAACAAATCTATGAAATCTGACATATTAATAATGTCAAATAAAATAGATACCTTACAAAAGGCACAGGATAAATTGATTAAGCAGGTGTCATATTTAATGAAAGCGACTGATGAAGCCACAAGAAAAGAAATGCTCGCTCAGATGGGAATTGAAGATGAATCAGTTGATTTGAATACATATATTAAAAGTCTGCGACAAGATTTGTCTGAAGTGATAAATATAGATAAAAATTTAAAGGCTTATTTAAAGAATAATACTACATTAAATATAGATAACAGTTTGTTAGATGCTGAAGAAATAATTAGAGGAATAAATTTTGAACAATAAGAAAGCAAGTATATTGATTACGCATCCTATCGCTGCAAAAATGTGGCATCCTACTAAAAACGCGGATTACGATATAGAAGATATAACATTTGGGTCTGAAAAAATGGTTTGGTGGTTTTATCCTTACGATGACCCAAAGACGGGAAAACACTTTGATTTTGAATGGAAACAACAAGTTTGTTCTCTTGTAAAAACTGAAATATGCCCTTTCTTGCAAAATAAAAGACTTTGGAAAGGCTACAATGATTTAGAGACTCTATATCCGAAAATTGCAGCTGAATGGCATCCTACTAAAAATGGGAAATTATTGCCGTCCGATGTGTTTGGTAAGGCTGGTAAAAAGGTATGGTGGTACTTGCCTTATGATGATCCGAAGACAGGAAAGCATTTTGATTTTGAGTGGCAGGCGTATATTATTAACAGAACTAAAAATAGTCAAGGTTGTCCATACTTGGCAAATTCTAACGGGAAAGTATGGATAGGATTTAATGACTTAGCAACAACTCATCCATACTTAGCAACTGAGTGGCATCCTACAAAGAATGGTAATCTTAAACCTACAGATGTGAGTGCGGGAAATGGTAAAAAAGTATGGTGGTATTTGCCTTATGATGATCCTAAAACTGGTAAGCATTTTGATTTTGAGTGGGAAGCATCAATTAGTTCAAGATCTAATAATAACAATGGTTGTCCATATTTATCTAATCAGAAAATATGGACAGGCTATAATGACTTAAAAACGATTAATCCCAAACTAGCATCCGAGTGGCATCCTACAAAGAATGGTAATCTAACACCCGAAGAAGTTGGGGTCGGATATAAGAAAAAAGTATGGTGGCAGCTACCTTATGATGATCCTAAAACTGATAAGCATTACGATTTTGAATGGAAAGTATCAGTTTATTCCAGACATTATTTTGGAACAGGCTGTCCATATTTGGATGGCAAACTCGTGAAAAAGGGCTTTAATGATTTGGAAAGTTTACAACCTGAGATTGCAAATGAATGGCATCCAACAAAAAATAGAAAACTAAAGCCAGATATGGTTCCTTTATGTTGTGCAAAGAAAGTATGGTGGTTGTGTGAGTTTGGGCATGAATGGCGAACAGAAGTATATAACAGGAGTCGAATTGGATTAGGCTGTCCGTATTGCAGTGGAAAAAGAAAAATAGAAAAATAATATATTATGATTTAAGCGTCAAAAGGGTAATTTAATAACCAAGGTTACTGTATTTGGTATATATACCTGATTGCAGTGGTGCATTAAACATAAGCGAGAAAAATATAGAATATATTTGCATATATATTATGGAACTTGAAAAAAAATTATAAAAAATGCAAACGATGTTTTGTAGAAAATGGAAATAAACGATATAACAAACGAAAAAAAATTTGGTTCCCTGCGTGTATTGTTACAATGTACAGCCTGGAATCGGGATTGATTATGAAACTGGTGACAGCTGGGTTGACGCCGGAGATGCAGTGGCAGGTAATATTGATGCGATTGCAGAAATTGCAGATTCTGGCACCGAAACAACAGATGGTATGCAGGCAGAGCTGGCGGAATATATCATCAACACAAATACCAGAAAATTCCACAAACCGGAATGTAACAGTGTGGCAAAAATGAAGGCAAATAACAAAAAGAAATTTACCGACAGCCGAGAAGAACTAATCGCTGAAGGATACGAGCCCTGCGGAAACTGCAGGCCATGATACCGCGAGCTGCGCTCGCGTGTACCAGACGCGGGCGGGGTTTCAGACTCCCATATTTATTCTGGTACTGAGTGCGAAGCACGAAGTATCACGCACGCGTCTAATTACCTTCAGACCGACGAACAACTAATTGTTCAGGGTCGGACTGCTTGCAGCATTCCTTCCCTGACGGCAAGCCTGGCCGCGGTTTTCCCGCCCGTCGATAAAAATGTTGAAAAAAATAATATTAACCATCTAAGGCTTTTTGTGTAAGGTCTCGGGTGGTTTTCTTTTTTTACAATTTTCGGCATATTAAATATACAATAATAAACAAAGGGAGGAAATTGATATGGTAAAAAGATTAAGCAAAAAAGAACTGGAAAAATTAGAAATTCAGATGGGAATTTCTAAGGTTCAGCATAGCCGCCCGCCGGTTGGAAGGCCAACCGTATTTTATGGCAAGACCAATAAGCAGAAACGGAGGGAGGGCCGCCAGATGGTGAAGGAGTATTGGTGATACTCCTTCTGAAGTATTTTTTGTTGCTTGTAAACATATGTTCTTTGTAGTACAATATAATTATAAAGAACGCATAAACTTCTTAGAAAAGAGGAAAAATGTGAAAAGTAAGACCATTACAGAAAAACACGTCCAGGATATGGAGCGAATTAAAAACCTACGCCTTATAGATGATAATTTCATGACGAAAGTCTTTGAAGATAAAGAGTGCGTTGAAATTCTACTAAAAGCAATTATCAAAAAGAATGATTTAAAGGTAAGCTCTGTAAACGTACAGTATGATATTAAAAATCTGCAAGGTCGTTCTGTGCGACTTGATGTTTTAGCTGAAGATAAAGATGGTAAAATGTACAATATTGAGATACAAAGAAATAACCATGGAGCCATTCCAAAACGTGCACGATATAATAGCAGCCTGTTAGACGCAAATATTACAGATGCCGGTGAGGATTACAAAAATTTAGCCGAAACATATGTTATCTTCATTACGGAAGGTGATATTTTTGGTGCAAATAAGGCACTATATCATGTTGACCGTATTGTAAAAGAAACAAAGAAATCTTTTGGAGATGAAGCGCATATCATATATGTAAACTCAAAAGTTCAAAATAATACAGTTTTGGGAAGATTAATGCATGATTTTTACTGTACGGATGCTAAGGATATCAAAAATAGAAAGCTTGCAAAACGTGTAAAATTCTTTAAAGAAGATAAAGAAGGGGTGAAAATTATGAGTAATGTATTTGAGGAAATTAAAAATGAAGGTGCTGAGACAAGAGCATATGAAATTGCTAGAAGTCTAATTACTCTTGGAGTCGACGATGATAAAATTCTTCAATCTACTAAACTGTCAAAACATGTTTTTGAAAAATTAAAAAAAGAAGTGAAAAAAGAATCTGATAATCTAAAAGCAGTCTAAGCCATTTAGAGACCACCGCCGAAATGCGGCGGTCTCTTTTTTTTGCAATAAAAAAAGACATCGCTACCGCAATGTCTTAAGCTCCAAGTAATGTAATCTCCCGGTCTGCAGCCTGGCGATATGTTTCAAGCAGGTCAAGCACGTCTGGCGTAAGGTCGATAACCTGTTTGTACTCTGCCAGGTGCTCCAAAGATGCCCAGCAATCCATAATTGACGTTCTGATTTGGATTTCAGCTTTTATCTCTGGAAAATCAGGGTCTCCGGAAGTAAGTCCAACGATAACATGAAGGCTTCTGTATCCGGAAGGCTTTGGATTTCGAATAAAGTCCTTTACATTAAGGACTTGGCATTCAGTTTTGTCGTCAAGCGCCTTAATATTTTTGATAATATCAAAAATGGCGTAGACGTCTGAAATAGAGTCTACAATTATCCTGACACCGATTGCATCGGATTCAGCAGATAATGCGGATTCACAATTTACTGGCAGGCCATCTGCCTGTATTTTCTTTGTCATGCTCTCAGGCGTCTTAATCCTTGAGATAACCCTGGCAGATTTTGCCCCTGAAAATTCTGCTGCAAATTTTGCCAGGACAACTGCCTTATCTTTGGTGTTTTCCATATGGAGAAGATGCTCTCCATAAAATTCCTCGTTTTTCATTTCTTTTTCTCTCCTGTTCGTAATAAATAAAATTTTTCAAAATTAATATGCAAAATAATTTAAAAATAGAACAAAAAAATTAGGTTTTTCGGAGGAGAAAATATTTTGCATATTAGATATACAAAAAAAACGAAATGTATCGTCAAAAAAAAATAAAAAGGAGAGAAGTATATGAGTTACAGATTAGACATAAAAGAGAATTCATTATCCATCCAGGGATTGTATGGCACATATGAAGCAACGGATAGTGGAAATGGGAGTTTTACAATTTTTGTCATTCAGGATACGTGCGTGAATGAGCTTGATGCTGAAGGCGAGGAATATTTGGTTGAGTCAGGCCAGGAATGGAGTGTGCCAGTGGCAAACCTGTCAGAATTAAACCTGTTTATCAAAAAATGTGAAGAAGAGAAACTGTGGAATTACATGTGCGGCCCGGTGTTCAGGATAAAGCCTGATATTGAAAATGGACTTCTTTATATTAAGGGACAGAGTAAAAACTTTGTGATTGGAGAAGGTGAGAAGGGACTTTATGTTGATGAGGTCCAGCAGGGAAAAGCAGCACATAACTATGTAAAAGACCTGGTGACTGCGACAAGGAAATTAACGGTGGAAGATAAATGGTGGACACGCGCTGCAGATGAAACAGTTGATATTGTGCGGAACATGCGATGCGCGGCAATGGTAACGTCAGGCGGTAATCTGAGGCTGGAATACCGGAATAAAAGTATTCTTGTAATACAAAAAGATGATGGAAGTTTCAGTGTGAATGTGTCTGAAGGGCTTGAGAAGCATATTCTATACAAAGAAAAATGGAAAGACGTGCTGGCTGTGCTGGCATGAAAAAATGCAGGCTAATTTTTGCCTGCATTTTTTATCGCATATTCTGGGTATAACTGATATTCTGTATTGTAGTCATCATCTTCGTGATTGCGAATTTTCAACAATATGAAATTCATATTATTGTCAGCTATCCATTCTCGCTGCAGCTGGTGGCTAACAAGAACGCCATCTTCGCATGACTGTGTTTCCGTAATAATAAATGCTTCGTATGGATGAAAGATGTATTCCGGGCTTCGTTCTATGGCGTAGACTTTACATGGAAGAGTACGAAACGTTTTGGAAGTATATAAAAGAGTGTCCGTATTTTTAGTAATTAACTTCAACACAACTCCAATGATTAACAAGACTGGTATTAGTTTTAACATTTGATAAGATACTACATTTAATGTGTCTATTATTTCGCCCGGCATTGGAGGTGCTGTTGAAGATGGGGATTCGCGTATGGTGATAAGTTTCATAACAAATATGGCTACAACATACAAAGCAAAAAGCAATTTACATATGCGGTATGGCTTTGTCTGCCTCCTTATATATCTGTAAAAATTCCGTTTCTCTTCTTTTGTTAATTGCCGGAATCCCGTAAGGTCATCTTTTGAAATTTTTAGTTTTATTTTTCTCACCTTCTTTTGTCTTTCTAATATATATACAATATGAAAAATCCGAAAGAATAAAAGAAAAACACCGGCATTTATAATGCCGGCGCAGAGATATTAATTATTTTTTTTCTTCTTCGCTTAAAGTTTTATTGATTCTTTTAAAATCCTTGACAGCCTGTTTCCCAATCTTGAAAATCTTCGGAAGATTAATGGAATTTACACCGCCCTGGCGCGGCCGGAAAGTAATTGGCAGATATTTGATGCTGCAGCCTTTCTTCGCATAAATGACAGACAATAAGATGTTTGAAAGGTTGAATCCGTCAGGGATAAGCCCGATGTACTTAGAGAGTGTTTCCGCTTTCATAATCCTGAACGGCGTGTTCGCATCTGTTAAGGTGACACCAAAACATAACTTGATGACAAGCTTCAGTGTTTTAGTGACAAAAACTCGTGAAGCACCGTCCTGTCTTCCTTTTCTCCAGCCAATAACCATATCGTAATCATTTCGTTTCCACCAGAATTTCTCAAAATCAGATGGCAGCGTCTGGCCGTCGGAGTCTGTCTGGAATATAAAATCTGCGCCATGTTCAAGTGCAAATTTGTATCCGTATAATACGGTTCCGCCGTGACCGGAATTTTCTTTTGTGATTGGAAGAAGCAGTGGCCTTGTTTTTGCTGCTTTTAATGCGATGGAATATGTGTTGTCTTTGCTTCCGTCGTCAATGATGACAAGTCTTGAAGTCCCGTTTGCGCTGTGTGCGCTGATTACAGGATACCACTGGTTTATCACGTTTAAAATATTTGCCTGCTCGTTATATGCAGGAACAATGATATATAATGTGTCTTTCATAAAGCCCCTCCGTTCTATGTTTCTTTATACATTAATATTATGCTTATTTTCCACGCTCTTCAACAAAGAAAAAAGAGAAAAAATATAATAAAAAAAACCGCAAAAAAAACAAATCTGAAACAAAAAAAATATTTTTCGCAAAAACGTTAAATATGAAAATTTTTCAGCATATTGAAATAGAGAATAAAAAAGGAGGCAAAAAAAATGAAAAACAAAACCGACTTGCCAAAAGCAGGAGCGATTGCGATAGCAGGAATATGGGTTATGGCAGCTGCTGTATCTGTATTATCGGCAAGCCACGGGTCTGGATATGATGTTCTTGATAAAATCGCAGATTCCACATCTGTAGGGGTCAGCTTAGAAGAAAAAATATCCGACAGGATAGATGCTTCAACTTCAGACATGACATATTATCTGAAAAGGCTTGACACATTAATGCGTGACTATCGGGCAGAAAAAGTAACTGAAGTAATCGGGTCGCAAGATTAAAAAAGCCTGACGGGCTGTCGAAAGCCAGTGACTTTAGTCATGAGCTCTTCACAAAAAAAATATTAAACCAATCAACCGGATATACAAGCGCAGGTCAATAACCCGCGCCCGATGTAAACCTCGGACGGGGCTTGCAAAAGAATAAATTATTTTATTTCCACTTTTGTTTAGCCCCGTTACAGTTTACGGAAGGTGTTGGCCGAAAGGCCTTGTTGATTAGCCTTGGCG
>OBKG01000361.1_pt1 | contig 21439 bp, 28 predicted proteins | sample 1519741 | NCBI WGS metagenome assembly OBKG01 (sample SAMN00265072, study PRJEB22529) | human gut metagenome
GGGTGTTACGTTTACTACAGTTTTCCTAAACTTGGCATAATCTTTACAGAGCTGGAGGCTGGAAAACCTACAGGTGCCAGCATTGCAGCAAGGGCAAGCCCTTGTCACAATACACGATTATGTCAAATGTTTCTGCTCATTTCCCATGCCGGAAAGACGTTTGCTTACCGAAGCAAGCTCCCGCTTTCAAGCGTGGAGAAGATGACTCTGTTTACGATTTTACGCTCTTTTTCAATAAAAGCGTTCATCTCTGCATATAACTCATCTCTTCTTCTATCAAATTCCTCGCATAGATTTTCAGCATTTTTTATTGCCTGGATTACACGTTCCGGCTCTGTTGTCTTTTCTGGCAATATGATTTCCGGCTTTCCTGATTCTGACCATTGAATACTTACCGTATTTTGGAAGTCTGAAATTGTTCTGGCCAATATCGTATATTTTCCGTGCCTATATGTTATTTGCATTTCGTATCCATAGCCCTCATATTTAAAACTTGCACGGTCACCGCTTTCGCAAAAAGCATCAAAATGCGATTCCGCCAATCTTATCTTATCATTCATAAACGATTCCATTGTTCTATTATTGACCTCATTACACAGCTCATTCCATCGGCATTCCAGTTCAAAACAAAATTTTCCTGCCATTTCTATGCTTCGTTGAATTTTTCCAATTTCATTAACACAAAATTCAGCAGGCGGTACAATGCGTGTTCTTCCGTCATCCGTTACCGTAATTTTGCAGCCATACACCTGGTCAACAGACTCTATTTTTATTGTCATTTTTGGTTCTTTGTAATTAATTCCATTTGTTTTTGGAACTGTTCCATATCCGCTTCCGGTTTTTGTCATTTCTAAATTGTATCCAAATCCGGAATACTTAATTGTCCTGTTGTAGTCCTTGAATATGGCATCAACCAGCTTAATTGAATATTTTTCCATAATATGTTTCCCTTCCACTTTTCTAATTTCTATATATTTATAAGCAATATGCTGAAATTTCTATTATTTTGCGTATTTTTGCGTAAAAAAAGCCGTCGCATTTGCGACGGCTTTGGCTGAATAAATATTGGATATGAATTTATGCAAGTCCGTTTTGTTCACCGTAATCCCGTATTCTTTTCATAAGAACTTCCTCTATCCAATGATGCAGCCATAACACATTCGGGTCTTTGGTTGGATATGTTCTAAGTAAATCGTAAAGCATTAACTGTGTTTTCGGCGTTGCTTGTACCATCGTAAACAATGTCTGCTCGCCAGAAGATATGTAGTCCAGAATGTAATCCATTGGCAATTCATTATAGTTGAAATTCTCAATTGTCTCTTTTATTATTGCCGCAACTATCTGCATATTGTTAAGGAAGAGTAATTTTGATTCTATATTCATAGAGTTTGGAAGGACAATTTTTTTTAAGTAAGTGCTGCAAAATGTTGTAAGCTCTTCAATTTTAGACATCATTACAAAATATTTATCATCTTCAGCTAACGTAAATTTCTCATGACATATACAGATGTTTTTTGGGGCAATAGGTTTAATGAGAAAATATTCTGCAAATCCTGAATATTCCTGAGTGCGGCATACTTTTTCATTTTTTAATATGCTGTCATCTACTATAACCCTGAGAATAGTATCTGCATTAAGAAGAGCCTTCCACATTGGGACACTTTCTTTTTCACACAAATAGACATGTGCTTCTTGTTCTCCAAATACATAACTTCTTGGTCCGATGAACGGAAGTAAGCCATGTTTCATAATAGAATCAACGCATTTCTCTTTTGTGACATGATACAATACTTTTTTCATAATTTCTTTTCCTTTCTTTGTGGAACTAATGTTTTCTTTGTCGTATTTAATATGCTGAATTCATTATTTCCACAAAAAAGCACTGCTCTTCAGCAGTGCACAATTTCAGCCCGTCCAGCCGCCCGTATCAACACGAAGACGTCTCGGGAACGTTTTTTTCAACCATTTGTATAACCATTTTGTATTGTCTGTCGCCAGAGGATGACTGTTCAGAAGGTCATACAACCTGATATATTTTTCTCCTTCCTTCCAGTTTGGTTCATACCGGTCACATAGAGTACACCCGCCATCTCCTCTCTCGTGTAGATGGTCTCGCAGCATTTTTGCGTTTATGCCGGAGAAATTTAAGTGCGGCAGTGTAAATTTTAACGACTCAATCGTTAGCTCTATCGCTGTCTTATCTTCCTCAGCCTTTTCTTCAGGCTCATCATCAATGTATGTAATATACTCTGCAAACCTAACACATATAAACGAAATCATGTCTACGTATGACAGCGCCAAATCCTTCATCTGTTCATCAGTCAGGCTTCTTGATACCTGGCTTTTCCGTATCCTTTCAGCAGGGATTACAGATTCGGTCAGGGTTTCCGAATAATAACTGTATTGGTATACGTTATTCTCATCAACCTCTCCATCCTTCAGCTCCACCCGCAGCACAACCGGCTTATCCAGAATCAGAGACCAGAACGGAACATCTTTCCTTCCGCAAAGGTATACATACTTTTCTGTTTCGCCGACAAGCTGGCTTCTCTCTCCGATTTTCGGAATCAGGCCATTTTTGAGTATATTTTTCGCACTTTCTTCTGTTGTTACGTGGTACAAATATGGCATATTACATCTCCCTTTCTTTATTTGTTTAGATACAATATGCCGAACCTCCATTTTTACAAAAAAAAATGCCGCCGCAAAATGCGACGACATGCCATAGCTAAATCATAGAATTATTATGCCATTTTTTTGTAAACTTCCAGAAGCTGTTTAGCTTCTTCAGACTCGCAACACTTTTCTAATGCTGCAATACAATCCAATACTGGCGTGCTGATTCTTACCTGAACCTTTAAAGGGCCACAGTTGTTATCTTTTGAAACCTCAAATACCGCATAAATCCCATAGAATCCATCCTGATTTTTTACATCAAGGAATTTATTGAATGTTTTTAATTGCATCTGATGCTCATAAGAAACATTCTGCAGCCATTTCAGAAGGGTTGTTGCGTCACTTTTAGAGTCCACAATCACCATAACGTTAATTGTATCGTCTGCATTTAATGCTGCATCAATTCCGGTTTCATAATCTGGCCCTTTTATGAATTCATCAGTTGAGACAATCGCCGCTTTTGAAAAACGTGCTGCCTCGCCAATCGCGGCATCCATACACCACATTGCCCGCTGCATGTATTTATAGTATTCTCCATAGAATTTTTCTACTGATTTCTCCATATCATTTTCCTCTCTTTGTTTTCAATAAAAGTTTTCATTCTTAATATGCTAATTCCACATTTTCACAAAAAAAGGCAGTTTTTTTTCACTGTGTCCATCCAAAAAAATACAGCCAATTTTTTTGGCTGTATCGAAAGGTCTTAAACCTGCTGGCAGATTTCTCCATATCCATAGCATCCGCCCTCTTTTGCATCAACTGTCCAATGTGGCATACCACTGTCATCAACCCAAAAATATGCGTCAAGTGCTGCAGTCAGGATTCTGGCAGAATTCGGATTAAACTCACCATCCACAAAAAATTTATCTCCCTTTTTTATTTTCTGAATAGTTTCTTCCGGCATTAGAATATATTTTACCATTTCTTTTTCTCCTTTCTTTTTTTATTATATCATATATTCTTAATATGCAGACTTTCTATTTTTACAAAAAAATGCCGCCGAAATGCGGCAGCATTCCATCAGACATTTCACCACGGCGGCATATAAGTTATTCTTCGTTGATATGGTCCAGGAGTACCATTTTTGTATCCTTGCAAGTACCTGTCCTGTGCTTCTTTTCTTCGTTTCCGCTCAAGTTTTCGCTCAAACTCACCTAATCTATCGGTTTTTGCTATTCTTTCATACTGTTCCAGAATCTTCGCGTTTTCTCCGTGTCTGATTTCAGATATTGTATTTTCACCAAGATTGTTTAGAACCCGGTTAAATTCATCTGCTTTCTCAAGAAGCGGTGTTGTGATAAAAATTTCAATAGTCACATCTCCAAATCCAACACTTTTCAAATCAGGTTCAGCCAACAGAAATAAACCATATTTTCCTTTGCTATCCGGATTTTTTAAATAGTCTTTCTTATTATTGAAACCTCCACACGACTAAAGTCGCGGGATTCCCGCACCTGCAAGCAGGCACTTGAAGAGGACTCGGGTTTCACTGCAGCAGGCGAACCCCTGCAGGTATATCCCAGGGAAACAGACGGCCAATCTTTCAGGCATGGCCTGGTTCACGGTTTTGCATGACTCTCTTCCATTTTACGGGCTCAGCTTTCAGAGATGGCAAGAACCCGAAGGTTCAGGCTCCCTTACTCACAACCGAAGGAGTGATTTCTGCCTCCTGTGCTGGTTTACAAGTTGCTGGGAAATCTGCGTCTGTTGTTATTTCAGCATAAGATTTCCGGTAAAAATCAGACGATTCCGGTTCTTACCGGAAGCCTTATGCGTTTCCTAGAATCCAAAGCAGGCCGGATATGATTTTCCGGATACTTTCATTTCCGTTATCAGGTCATTCTGCATTTTTACAAAGTTATCAAATAGTTGTATACATTTCTTTCTGTCAGGCTTTTCTACGGTATCCATACATGACTGGAGAAATGCGCTGTATAAATCTCTCTGGACGGTTATGGCTCCGATGTTCTTAAATCTTTCTGAGAGTGCTGTTTTTATATAGTCATCAAGAACATGGTTATATTGGCTTGCCTTATATTTCCACTTATCCGTTTCCAGATATATCATGCCGTACTGTTCACATTTCTGTTTTAATCTTGCAATGAGGAAACTTGGACTTCGGTCTGTGATTGACTTGCCAAAACGTTTCTTCCGTTTATATTTATATACGGTCTTTTCGGTTCCGTCAGCATTTTTTATCACAGAGGCTTTATCCCGGCGCTTTGTTTCGCGGGCTTTCTTCGCAAGGGCCTTAAAATCCATCGGTTCGTTGATAAATATGGATGAATCTTTTATCATACTGTTTAATAAGGTCTCATGCTGACATTTTGTGTATTCTGCCTTCCTGCGATATAATTCTCTTACTCTTGCTTTATTTCTTTGGCAGGTCTTTGAGAACTTCCACGGTGGAAGGTCTTTCGTTTTCTTCTTCGCTGTTCCATCTTCATCGATGGACGGGAGACCGCGGCCAACCTCCGGTTGTCCGTCGGTTTGGTGGTTACTGGACGTGTACGGGGAGTCAAAAACCCCGTCCACGTCTGGTGAAGGTGAACGTAAGTTCACCGAATCATTAAATCTGTCAGGATTTGTCATCCTTGTGGATTTATCAATCTTACGCTGTAAGGATACAATCTGTTTGTTGTAGTCCTTGCATTTTGGAGATAATTCTTCAAGAAAGACAGAAGATTCTGATACCGCAGCTATCGTAGAAGGTCCTTCATCAATACCCATTGTTGACTTTCCAGGTGTTATTTTCTTAGGGACATTCTCCGTCATATACAGTTTTACATAATAATGCCATCCACTCTTAAACCACAGCCTCTCAATCTCGCAGTATTTGATAACTCCGATAGATAAAGATTCATTTATATAATTTTTCTCATCAGGCATATCTGGTTTTGAAATATCATATTTTACCGGGATTTTGAGACCATTCCATTTGATATAACAATCAATCTGGCGCTTTTCGTTATTCTGGTCAAAACAAATTGCGACGCCGCTTAGGCTCTTTTCCGGAATCGTATGAAAATCAGACTCTTTCTTATAATGGACATCTTTTCCATTGCCGAATAATACCGCATCCACCCCTTTCACGATATGAGCCACTTCTGCCTGTACCTGGTGTGATGAAATATTTTTCTTATATCTACGCTGCATTACGCTTGCATACTTCTCAAGCCCGTTTTTCGTCAATCCGATGCTTTCACGTGTTTCATTCATGAACTTCGAAAGCCGCTTCATATCAGCCATGACCTGCTTATCATCAGACTCTAATTTTTTAAGTCGTATATATTCATCCAAAGCCTGCTGATACTGTTTGTCGTTTTCTAACCTTGATAACAGCTTCTTCACATGTTTTCTTATCTGATTACTGATATGTGCCAGGATACGAAAACGCTTTTCCATGATATATGCTGTGTTTTTATCCATTTCCAGCTTAAGTCTTAAGGTATGCATGCGTTATACCTCCTTTCCATTTCTTACATATCTAATATGCCAAAAAATTTTAAAACGTGTCGTTTTTTGCGGGAAAATTTTATAGAAATAGAAAAATATCTTCGCATAAAATATGCGAAGATATAAAAGTCGTATACGATGTTTTTATTTATATCGTTATTCATTTAACGCAAATTCATCTCATGACTGAAGTCACAAGCATTCTTGGCTTAAATTGTAAAAACAATACCATATTTTTCCCGATGTCAATAGTTTTCCTGATTATGAAATCTGCGTGCTCAAAAGATTCTGTTTTTATATATACACATGCTGTATTGTCTTTTATATTTTCTACCCATTCTTTTTTCAGCAGATTCACATTTCCAATCTCTTGAACAGCAGCATCAAGCATATAATCCACCTTCAGCATAGTCTTTTTAAGTATTTTTATTAAATCGCTTTTTCTCATTTTTCCCCCTTAATCCCACAACGCGAAGAAATACTTCTTCATTAAGTCAAACACTTCATCCTTACACTTCTCTCTATACTCATCAATCCTCTTTTCCTCTTCATGATACAGCTTATCAATCGCCGCATACTCCGGAATCTCACTCATAAAATGCACCAGGCGCCCGCCGGATTTTTTTCTTTTTTCTTTTTCCTCTTCTGTTTCCAGCTTTTCACCGAAAAATCCGTACTTTTCCGTAAACTCATTCATCGCTTTTGTATGAGCTTCGTCGTATGGATTCTTTTTTGTACATTTTTCTTCGTCAAGCTCTCCCCAAAGGAAAATCATCCGGTCAAGGATTTTATCCCACTCTTTGTGACAGGTATCATTCTGCATGAACCCGTTTTCGTCAGTATAATTTTCCCCGAGCATTGCCGGGCTTCCCATCCGGTTATCTTTCAGATACTGCAGCATCGCCGGCATCAGTTCTTCAAGATATCCATACATATTCCAGACATCGCAGTCTGCAAAGCCTCGTGTCGCACGCTGTTTGGACCACTTCAGGCATCGCATCGCATGCTTTATTTTTGCAAGCGTTTTTGATTTCTCACCAAAACCACACATCGCAAATCCATTCCCCCGCCATACATTCAGCAGGCTGACGTCTTCCAGCATCTTTTTATTGCGGCTCTGCTTTGCTGAAGGGCGTGTCGCTTTATGCTTTGTCTTATATCTATTTTTCTGCATTATTTTTCACTCCTTTTTTGTGTACACATCTTTCGCATTTCCGTATATATCGCATACATCCAGCCTGTCGAAGGAATTCCGGTTCAGCAGTGTTACCAAGTCGCCAGACAGGAAACACTGCATTTTTTCGTATTGAATTCCGTTCAGAATATACCGGCAGCCAAGCCATTTTCCTTCCGCCTGTTTTGCAATCCAGGTGGCATCCAGGATAACGGACTGACAGTTCTGGTCTGCAAGAAGGCTCTGATTATCTCCGGCCAAAAACCACTGAATATCCTGCACATCCTGCAGCTCTTCGCCGGATATGCGGCAGGTTACGAAAAAGGTTGAATTATCAACGACTAATATTTTTTCAGGCATTTTTTTGCCTCCTTTTCTTTTCTGTATTTAATATGCTTGATTTTCACCCGAAAAGTTATTTTTTTACAAAAAAAATCGCCTGCAAAATTTCTGCAGGCGGTATTGCGTGGACTTTTTGTTTGCATCTTAAATGTAATCATGTTATACTTTTTAATACGGGAAACCAAAGATAGAAAAGGCGGCCTACCTCCATTATTACATTACTTATTTTACTTTACGGGAGGAGGTTTCATAACCTTCTCCTAGTTTTTACAAAAAAGGAGGAGGTTGATATGTATATTTCTTATTCTGACTTAGTTCAGACAGGTATATTTATCGTTGCTCTTATTGGATTATGCTATACCATATTTAAGGGCAAAAAGAAATGAGCCGCCCACTACTGCAATAGTGAACGGCTCGAGCTTTAATACTTATTCTTAGTCACTAATTGGGTAGGCCAAATCTTCTTTGGCTTCCCTATTTCTATATATAGATTACATCATTTCATTGTAAAAATCAAGTCAAACTTGAATTTCGCAAGCAAAATTTCTATATACAAAAACCGTCGACTACTGCCAATAGACGGCGGGCATAAGCCAGTTTAAAGATTCCTGAAAAACATTTGCGTATACAGGAATTTCTTGCTATACTGTTACACATAGGAAGCCGGAATTACGGCAGGCGGTTTATCTCCTCCAAAGCAACATCGCTGAGGAGGTTCGTCCTCCCAGCTTTATTTTTACAAAAGGAGGATGATGCGTATGTACGAAAAACTCGCTCTTGAGTTAACTGCGTTAGCTTTTTTGTTTCAATGTATCCGTTTTATATGGAAAATTGAAATTGAGCGTTACAAGATGCGTAAGAAAAAACCGTCGACTACTCGCAATAGACGACGGAATAAATAATAATACTTGAATAGTTATTGAGGGAATAAACCGTTTGCACGGCTTCCTATATTTACATATATTATACTCCCCCGCGCCATCAAAGTCAAGCGCGGGCTTTTGTCTTCCATATCTTTTTTCACTTTTTTCGCTCATATCCCTTACTTTACTACCTGGTTCCCAGTCATCCTCACCAGCCCTTCCACATCCCGGTTCAGTCTATCCAACGATTCCTTGCTTGGCCTTCTTTCCGGCGGAACCTTCACCAGCTCCGCCCGGCCGCCGCTTTTGCTCATTTCTTTTTCCAATATTTTTCTTATTTCGTCCATCAAGCCACCTCTTTTTCTCACGCAATCTCCTTCGCCTTTTTAATTACCTCATCTTTATACAAGACAACTTCTTTGATAATTTCTTTTTCAGTTGCTTTTATGTATTTCTCCATATAATCCCAATCAGGAACATAACCATCGGGGTGATACGTTTTATTCTGGTCAATGATTGGCTTGCCAGTAGAGTCTGTTTGGATTGGAAGTAATATGTCATCATTTTCAACTCTGTCTGTCCATATTGCTTTATACCCACGCGAATATTTCTTTTTCTGATGATTATGAATGGATTGATTCATTGTTGATGTAAGATACAGTCCAAGCTCCTTACTCATCTCTTTACTCTTTAACTTTACAATATAGGCATCTGTATAGACTCCAATTTTCTCCTGATAATATACTTGCCCTTCTGTTGGAGGCCCATTATAGATAATCGTTAAAACTGATTCATATGAGCGAAAATCTTTTTCTCGCCCATAATACATAATTCCATTATTTCCATATTTACAATTAATAAGAGGTAAGTTAAACTCTGATGTTCTTACTTTGCTCACATTATCTTGTTTTCTTCCTTTTCCAAGATACGGAGCACTCATTTTTTTAAACAGATTTCCGATTCTGAACTTTCTCCCCTCTTTCAAGCAGCCATCTGTAGATATCGAGTTTTGTGATAGTACCCCCCCGTCTACTAATTTTGCGGCCAGAACTGCTTTATCTTCTTCTGTCAATTCGTAATCGTTCAATCCGGATGCAATTAAATAATTTTCCAATTCCGCCACGCGGTCATTTTCCAATTCCGCCACGCGGTCCTTTTCCAATTCCGCCACGCGGTCCTGCATATATTTCCAGTTGATTTCTTCAGACTCTGTGACTGGAAGTTTGATTGACAAATTTTTGATTTTATTCCAAGAGCACATATTACTATAGCTAAATCCATTAACCAATTTTTGCAATACGGTGGTCATATAAAGTCCTGATTTTTCATCAAAATTATCAAATAAACATTTTAATGAAAATACTCTTGCATGTGTTACCATCTTATAACAATCTAGTCTATACGTACATTTTCCAAACATATCAATCGTGATAGTATTTCCATCAAAAATTTTTGCTGTAATGTCAGATTTACCAAGGATGCCATTCTCTGTTTCGCCAGCTGTAACAACATCTACACCAAGACCATTGATATGTTCTTTTTTTATGTCAAAGTCACCAGACTCAGCGCAAAATAATTCATCCAGCTTAAATTCCTTCCAAGAAGAAGTATCAATATTACTCATATTTTTACACAACTCCTTTCATCAGCTGACTGACTTTCCAGCTCAGATAGTCAGCGACAGTTCTCTTGAAATCTTCTTCAGTCGGAGTCGTATCAATCTTCTGGTGTTGAATAAATAGCCAATCATTACCATCTAAAGTAATGCAATCTTTAATTACTTTACCATTTTCTTCTGTGTAATAATGTGTCTTAGGCATCTTTCCGGTTGTCAATGCTAATACTTCTGCATATCGTTCTTCCGCGTGGTCTGTATTTTTCAGGTTTACTTCCTGTGTTGACTTTTTACGGTTCTGTCTTGAATACCCATCTTCTGAGAAATCAATAAACGTTACAATATCATCTTTTTCATGTGGTCTGTTTACCTTAAATAAAAATATATACACATTGACCGAAGCTTTATTTCCAAAAAGTCCAGATGGCATTTTAATACTTGCTTCCAGAGTACTATGTTCCAGAATCCTTTTCGTATAAGGAAGCCCCTGCCCGTTTCCTGCACTGTCCTGAATTAAAATTGCAGCATTTCCTTTTGTCATCTGTTTTAATGCTTCTTCTACAAAGCAAAATCCTTTACCTGGTGCAGAATATGGAGGATTTAAAAGAAATACATTCGCCGGAAAATTATCCGGAAGCTTAAATCCGTGACTGTCACCATTAATCACATTTGCTCCAATTCCATCCATTAAAATCATATTTAACACCGCCAAAATATAAATATTTCCAAGAATCTCAATACCGAGAATCTGGCTTTCTTTAATATGTCGGATTTTTTCATTCAATGCATTTTTATCAATAATTTTTATTCTTGCGTCTTTTATCATCTGGTCTATAGCGCTTACAAGAAATCCCGCGCTTCCCATTGTAGCATCCCATACAAAACTATTCATATCTGTTCTGCACATTTTAGTCATTAACTGTGTGACATATCGAGGTGTTAGAACGACATCATTTTCAGAATCATTTTCAATATTTACCCAGTCATTCAAAGAATTTAAGATTTTACCGGTAAAATCCAGATGCAAATTGCTTTCCAGGCAGGGGATGATATCTCTTTTTACCTGCTCGAACAGTGTTCTTAAAAGGCTGATGCCGTTTTTCGGTTTCCAGAGCACGGATTTCTTGAATACACCTTCCAGAAGGCCAATTACCATATTAACTCTTTCCGCGTCACAGTGCTTCGCATACAGGAAAGCCTCAATGTTATTCAGGATATATGTACCATCATTGTTTCTGTCGTTATCATTCCCGCATAAGTCTTTTGCTTCCAGAGTCTTCACTCCGTTTGTTCTAAGCCCGGCCATAATCAACCCGCAGAACAGATACAGCTTTTCATTTGTAGAAAGTGCCGTCTTCAGCTGCATATCATCGTAAATACTCTGATGCATAGACTTGATTTTTTCTTCCAATGTTACTTCTGTTCTTCTCGTCAACTCCTCAATCTCAGCATCTGTCAGATTCAGCTTGTCAAGAATCCTGAACAACCCATCAACATTATCAGGGTTAAATAATGACCAGTCATCGGCCGTAATTTTCTCAATTAACTTTGGAATCCGGTTATTCTTTTCTGAAATGTAGTAAGCCTTGCATTCTGCATCAGCCACGCCACCGGCATCATCCAACGCTGTTCCGTTAATCCCAACCACGATTGCTTCGTTGTATGTCCCTTCATCCAGAACCGCATTGCCGTAATGCACCGCACCGTTGACCGCATAGTCCTTCACCGCACTGTAATTTGTCTCGCCTTTCAGATGCACCGGCTTACCGTCTTTCCCTGGCTTTCCGTCCTTATCATAATAAGTAACCCCAACGATTGCCCCGGATTTATCCCTTTTTTCCAGCTTATTTTTTGTTCCTTTTGCTTCCACCATTACAGGAATTCTTCTCGCATTACTGTTTTCCAGCATTATCTGGATGTCAGGAAAATTACACCCGCTGCCGCCCGACTTGCTGTCAGCATTTTTAAGCGCGCTTGCAATCGCCGGGTTCATTTTTTCTGTTTTTCCATAATGTCTTACTTTATTTACATCAAGAATCTTCTTGAAATATTCTTCTACTTTCTCTTCAACGCTTGGCATATTTTTGCCTCCTTTTTTGTTTTTCTGCATGTAATATGCCGCGAATTTTAAAAACCCTTATTTTTTTGCGGATTTTTTCGCTTGAGGTTAATATGCAAAACGAAGAGAGAAACGACACACCTGCCGGCAAAGAAAAAGCCTGCAGCTAACGCTGCAGGCGTATGCTTACCGAGATGGTCTTTTTCGTACACTATTGTCTGGCGATACTTCGCTTTCGTAATATTTCTGTCCTTCCCATGTCAGCTGCCCAACCTGTACAACGCCATACCGGGTTGTCTCGTCAAAAACAAGCCCTCTGTCCAGCATCAGTTTCATAGTATATTTGATTTCTTTTTCGCTGGTTTCAGCAGATTTGAAATCGTTTACCCCAAAAATGTCCTTATCACTTTCTGCAATTGTTTTGACGATGGAATCAATTAACTCCCAGTTTCTTTTCATATTTCTTTTGCCGCCTGTTTTTAGTATTTAAGCGCTTTTTGTTTTATACTTCTTTTACAGCGCTTCTATAATAAGCTCTTTTGAAATATCGATAACTGTATTAAACATTAAAGGAAGTCCTTTTTCCTTTGCTATCTTTTTTATTTTTCCCCATCTTGTATTATCTCTAAATAGTTCTGACCTTCCCAAGTCATACTGCCAACACCAAAATCACATAATGTTTTCCGTAAGGCTCTAATACTTTATTCTTCTGCTTAATGATATTGAATCCGCCTTTGCCTCCGTGAAACTCAAAAGTACCGTCAGCCTGTTGTTCTGCTGTGATAGTGTACTTTATCGGTTTTTCTTCGGCAGGCTTTACCTTCTTAGCAGCCTTCTCTCTTTCGGCGGCGTTCGCTTTCTTGGCTGCCTGTAATTTACGGGCTTTCTTCCTGTTTGAGTTTGCCATATCGTACATCTCCTTTCTGTAAATTTCTTATACTTTTAATATGCCGAATCTCTTTATGAATGAATTACATTTTGGAAGTTTTTTAAGCTATTTTTTTACAAAAAGTAGCAGACTCCGGCGTCTGCTCTTATCTGTCTCCAACTTTCCCCATGGAAAAGCATTGAAACCCAATATTCTTCTTTATGAATTTTCCATAAATAAAGACCTTGTGTTCGTACACCATGCCACGCAAACGAATCGGCGTTGTTCCGTGGACACCCGGTTTGCATTTTTCTTTTTCCAATTCCAGGCCAAGCCGTTCTCTGAAATCAGCATCAACAGCTGTCCAGAGTTTTTTAGAAATCTCTACCGGACATTTAACTTCTCTTCCTTTCGGACATTTGATGACTTTTGATGATTTTAGCAGTAGTTTCTCACATGGTATACATTCCAGTTCACCAGGGATAAACACCCAGTCGTCGCATTCCAAATCCACCGCCGCACCAATCAGCGGTTCCAGTTCCTCAACATAATGCTTGCCTTTCGGAATTTCAGCAAATTCTTTTCCGAATTTCTTTTGTCTTCCGCTTTCCAATTTGTTTTTGTATTTTTCATTCTTAAGACTCATCGTTGTCTTCTCCTTTCTTTTTCTTTTCTATATTTTCAGTATGCTGGAAATTTCAAGACAAAAAAAACGGCCGGAAAAATTCCGGCCTGATTTAAAAATTAACGAAGAGCGGAAAGTCTTCAACCGACAAAAAGTCGTTAGTAAAATTAAAACATGCTTCGTTCAGCCTTCCGGCCTTACTCGCACTTCGTGCTGGTAACAAGCGCAAAGCGCGAGTTATCAAAGTGAAAATGATGAGTTGCTTCCTTTCGTGTCTTTCTGTGCTTCGCAGATGTACGCCATCACAGTTGTGAGGCCATTTTCTTTTGCTTTTTTGTAAGTATCATCTAATGCTTTTGGTGTCATGATACCAAGCTTGATAAAATCAATCAGTCCAGTCTCATCATTTAATTCCATGTACATTGCGATAATGTTCTTACTGACTCTTCTGAGATATGTTTTAACTGTATCATTCGGGCATTCCTTCATTGTTTTAATTGCAGTCTTCCACTTGATTTCCGGCTGCATTCCATAATCATACAGTAATTCTTCGCATTTTTCTCTGAATGACGGGATTGCAAGCCGTGTGTCTAATGTGACAGCATCTGCTGTAACAATACATCTTGGCATAAAAACCGTTGCAGCTGGCTTTTTGATTTTAATATATATAGGGCTGTTATCTGGTATCGTATTTGACGTTATTGCTTCTGCGATACCATAAGGCATGTTATCCGATAACAGTGTGACGCTATCCATACCAGGAAAGCTCTGTCTTCCGATATATTTTAACGATGCCGGCAGTGTAACCTCCTTAATACAACTCTGTTTGAACGCATAATCCATAATTTGCGTCAGTCCTTCATGAAAAGTCACTTTGCTGATTACTGTTCCAAGAAATGCACTTTCTCCAATGATTCTAACCTGCGACGGAATTTCAATCTCATGAAGCATGCTGCATTGCATAAACAACCTGCAATCATGTCCAATGCCTATTTCCTCAATGCCATGTCCAAAATCTATTTTTTGTAATTTATTACACAGCCAGAAACACTTCGGCATCAAGACCCTCAGCGAATCAGGAAAATATATCTCCTCAGCATCGCTGAGAATGAATGCATACGATGTAATAGTTTCAATTCCATCAGGAATATGTACTGTTCCAGAAATAGCCGATGGATATTTAACTAAAACCAACCCATCTTTTGATAGAAGACATCCATCCTTTGTAGAATAATACGGATTTTCTTCAGTTAATTCCAAAATTGGAAAAGGGCTCCATTCTGACAGCTGCTCGTCTGTAATATAAGATTTATCTTTTAGAATAATCTTTATGCCAACTGGCAGTTTATACCGCAGATTAATTACAGTCTGAGCTCGGTTCGCTGTAATGCTTTTAACATTATCAAAATTAATCCCGTCTCGTATCGCCGTCAATGAAACTCTTTTATCAGGAAGAATAATATTTTCAGAAGTCTCATCAATATTAACAAGAATAGACCCAGCAATGACTGCTCCATCCGGTTCAGGTTTTAAATCTCCAATTGCTGAATTTCTGAATGCATATTCTGCACATGATGTAACACTTCCTGAATTAATGATTTTTGTAGCCATACACCCGGAGAAAGCGTCATCATCAATATTGGTTGCATATTTCAGGTCTATGGTCTCGCCTTCCTTTTTAACAAAAACGTTTGTCAAAATCTGGTCATTGTCATTTCTTAGAAGCACACTTCCGTTCTTTGTGTATTTTCCGTAGTAATTATCACTCTTCACCTCTTTCACATTCGGAAATAACGTATTTGGAATGTCAATATCATATACGCTATAGTCAATCACGATTTTCCTGACATTAGGAAATGTCTTTTTGCAGTCACCAAGCAGATATTCACGTCCAAACGAAATATTGAAGCTTACTTCTTCAACACCTGGTTTCACATCAATATCAATACAGTTACCGCTGGTTGCATCTATGGTATAAACCACGCCATCTTCTTCAATTCTTTTTTTCATTTTTTTACTCCCTTTCTTGTTGATTTTTATATATCCAATATGCCAAATTTATGCCAGTAAAGAAAAAACGCCCGAGAATTTCTCGGGCGCTAGTTAAATACAAAAAAAGCTTGCATAAATATATATGTAAGCTTTACAATATTGATAAGATACCGTCTATATTTGGAGTAATGAAATGTTTATTACCTGATTCGCATTGTTTTAAATAGTCTTGACATGCAGCAATTATCTGCCGCTTATTTCTGTTGATAATCTCAAGCAATCGTGTATAATATTCGTCATTTGTTATGTATGAGTCTATATACTCACGCTTTATTGGAAAAAGTTTGAAATAATGGATTCCATGTCTGCATTGAGGCCTTGTTGATGAGTTTGGCGGCAATGCAAAATATTGATTGTGTGGAGTCCTGGCAGAAATGTTAGACCTTAGTGGCACTACAAAATCATGCATGTTATTTTTGTAATTCATACGTATTAACAGAACGCATGGTCTTCCGGCTTCGTTAAATAATAGTTCTTCATCAACATTATGCTCTTGGCACAAAGAGTAAAATTCCTGTTTTACTTTAACAAGTCTTATCATTTGAATTCTCCTGAAAAAAGTAATAACCCCACAATATATAGTGGAGTTATCACTTCAAGTATACATACAATTGAGCGATATTCGAAATTTAAGTCCCGTCACTCTCGGAGACTATACACATACAATTGAATGATATTCTAAGTTTAAATCCCGTCATTCCCGGAGATTATACATACAATTGAGTGATATTCGAAATTTAAGTCCCGTCACTCCCAGAGACTATACATACAAGAAATATAATTCTCTTTACTATATGATACTTGATTTGATTAAATATGTCAATATCTTGTTTAAGAATAATATTCCAACTCCATCTCCTCCGGGTCACAAAAGATTTCCAACTCATCCATATACTTCCGGCATAAATCATATAAATCGCTTTCCGTAATTCCTTTTTCTTTTTCGTTCAGCATCCACGGATACATCGGAACCCACAGAATCGCCGGCGGCGTCCCGAGGTCATTTTCGGCAGCGTAGAACTTAAAGTTAATCCCGGTCTCTCGTCGCATTATTACAGCCAAGACAGCGCCAAAGCCAGTATCACCAGTTTCTTCATCTTCAAATGATTCCTCAATGTCATACATGACATCTTCCAGTTCATCCTCTTCGGCATCCTCACTTTCAGCATGCTTTAAGCCATCCAGAATCTGCATTTCTTCATCCGTCTGACCGAATGACCCAACATGCTTTTTTAAAAATTCTTTTGCTTTTTCAAAGTCCAGCGTTACCGCATCCCCATCAGCAATTGGAAAACCATAACCACAAATCGTACAAGACATATTTTTGTCTCCTTTCTTATTTTTTTTATATATCCAATATGCCGAATTTCGCCGGCAGCAAAACGCAGCAGGTAAACACATATGCGGGGCTTCGCGCCACGCAAACACCTCGCGCAAAGCTTGCAGCCTGGACTGCATCACAAAACTACGTTTTGCTTTTCAGCCGGCATCACTTGTCGACAGACATTTAAAAAAAGCTGCAGCGACCAGCACTCCCAGCCAAGCTTCTTTACAGAGCACTACACTTTCCGGTCGTCATTACTTCCCTCCCGGCGCCAGCCGGCAACAGCCCTTCGCCGCATATCTTTTCATACTAGCCCACACAACCTCCCGCTAGCTCGCAACCTTCATTCCGGCTTGACCGGCCAGTATATTCCCTCTCTCATTCTTTCTCTTTCTTTTTTTCTTCCATTCCACTCCACACAAAAAAAAGGAAACCGGCAAAGCCGATTTCCCTCTCTTTCTCTTATAATCCCAAATCTAGTCCAAATCTAGTCCAAGCATCTCCTTCGCAATCTCTTTCACTGCCCTTCTCGCCGTCCAGTCAGTATACTCTTCCGCACAGGCCACGCAGTGGTCATACATAAACGCCACCAGGTCACCAGTGTCCTTGATTTTAGCCTTGATTTCGGCAATTTTCTTTTCTTCTTCTTTTTTTAATTCTTTTTGAAGCTCTTCCCTGGAAGCATACAAGTCTTTCAGAAGGCATCCGCTGTTTCCACCATCATCCCACTTAATATCAGCATATGGATACTTCTTCGGGTCTCGTACAGAAACTTCTGTCTCGCCAAGTGCTGTGATTTTTGCACTGTGGATGCATTGGCTCCAATGTTCTACAAACCAAACTCTCTGGCCAATTTTTGGATTTTTAATCATTGTTATTACTTCCTTTCTTCTTTTTTTCTAATTCTTTTTGAAGTTCTTCTCGCGAAGCATACAAATTTTTCAGCGGCCATCCCAGCCTGCAGCCATCATCCATTTCGATTTTTGTATATAGATATTTTCGGGTTGAAACCTCAACTTCGTCAAGTGCGATAAGTTTTGCGCTATGGATGCGCTGATTACAAGCTTCTGCAAACCAGACTTCCTGGCCGATTTTTGGATTCTCAATCATTGTTTTTACTCCTTTTCTTGATTTTGTTGTATAGTTAATATGCTGGATTTTTGGAAACAAAAAAAACCGTCAGCATCTGCCAGCGTAATAAGGCTACTCAACTCCGAATCTTTCTTTGAACGTCTCATTCGTTACCTTTCCACGGCTTGCATGACAACTATTATTTCCAAAAATATTCAAAAAACATCAGGTATGTACGCAGATTGCCAAATCCTGCATCCTGTCCTTCTTTGATAAGTACCTCGCGTGCTGCAGAAAGTTTTCTGATATACTCAGCATGCTCAGTATCCTTTTTTGCCTTCTCATTTTCTGCTTTTTCTTTCTCAACAGCCATTTTTTCAGCCTCTGCCATCTCAGCAAATTCCTGATGTCTTGAAATTAACTCAGCAGCGACTTTCTTTAGCATGTCCTTATCTTCGCCTTCATAGAAGAAATCTCGGTTTTCCAGCAAATCTTCAGGATTAATATATCTGCTTAATTCTGCAGTATATTCTGTCAGATGTTTGGCATCATATTTTTCATAAATCCTCTGCAAAAGCCTATTTCTTGCCTCATCCTCAGTTTCTACTTGGATATTGTTACCAAACAACTTGGAGTTCACTCCCGGATATTTTAGTTTGCCTTCAGATACAAAATTAAGTTCTACAGTTTTAAATGCAATATGCCGAATCGCTATTTTTACAAGAAAAAATGCCGCCGCAAAATGCGACGACATGCCATAGCTAAATCATAGAATTATTATGCCATTTTTTTATAAACTTCCAGAAGTTGTTTAACTTCTTCAGACTCGCAACACTTTTCTAATGCTGTAATACAATCTAATACTGGCGTGCTGATTCTTACCTGAACCTTTAAAGGGCCACATTTGTTATCTTTTGATTTAACTTCAAATACCGCATAAATCCCATAGAATCCATCCTGATTTTTCACATCAAGAAATTCATCTGAATGTTTTAATTGCATCTGATGTTCATAAGAAACATTCTGTAGCCACTTCAGGAGGGTTGTTGCGTCACTTTTAGAGTCCACAATTACCATAACGTTAATTGTATCGTCTGCATTTAATGCCGCATCAATTCCGGTTTTACAATCTGGCTCTTTTATAAATTCATCAGTTGATACAATCGCCGCTTTTGAAAAACATGCTGCCTCGCCAATCGCGGCATCCATACACCACATTGCCCGCTGCATGTATTTATAGTGTTCTCCATAGAATTTTTCTACTGATTTCTCCATATCTTTTTCCTCTCTTTGTTGATTCAATAAAAGTTTTCATTCTTAATATGCCAATTCTCCATTTTCATAAAAAAATACAGCCAAATTTCTGGCTGTATCGAAAATACTAAATTTCTTATCATAGTGCTTTCTTCTTTTCTTATTTTTTTGGAATATTTTTACTTGCATTTTTAACATGTGACCTACACCCCCGATAAAAACCGCCTACAAACACCAACGCCAACTTATTTTACAATATATTTTCCCGCCTCTTTTTCGCTCTCTATTCGTTCTCTATTATTTCTTTCCAATTTCTTTTCTATGCTTCTATTCACCGCTGCTACATGCTCAGCTGATACCACAAACGCCGCCTCTTCGCTTGTTCTCTTTGCTACCGGTTTGTAATCCAGCCGTACTCGTTTTATCATTTTTTAAGTCTCCTTTTTCGTTTTCTCCTTTTCTTGATAACTCGCCGTTCCGGCTCGTTACCAGATTTTATTGATGCCTCGCCTGCTTTACAGGACTCGGTACCAGATTAAAAATGGTAACTCAGGCTTACGCCTTCGTTACCAGAATAAATATGATACCTCACCGGCCTTGCCGGATTCAGCACCAGCATAAATTGATAACTCCCAGACTTTGCCGGAGTCGTTACCAGATTAAAATTAATATGCGGTATTTTATACAGAACTGAATTTTTTTGCGAATACTTTTTTGTCTTCCTTGTTGTCGTCTTTTCGGTATGATATGATATACTGAAAGAAAAAAGTCCACCACCCCCTCAAAAAAAAGAGTCTGACGAGTTAAAAGCATACAAAATAGTTTCCAAGTATGGAAAATTTGCAAAACGCTAACCAAAAAAAACAAAAAGCACCAGCCGGAATTAATCATGGCGGAAGTAAAAACATTTGTAAACACGGCAATCTATTACTTGTGTTCATTCAGGCGGTATTAAAGCGATTTTAGACTCTTTACCATTTTTCTTCTTTCCTGAACTCTGAACTGCAGCACACTATAAGCCAAAGCAAACCATATTACGAAATACCCGGCCAGCAATATCAGGTCTTTCACTTCCATGAACAAAAAAGGCTCAATCACGGCAAGTAAAATTAACAGTATCCTAAACCCGGAATATATCCATGTTATTCTTCTTGCCTGTTTTGCAAGTCCTTTTTGTTCTTTTTTTGTAATGTTAAATGCTTCTTTTGCCGCAAAATATTCGTTATTCTTTTTATCTATATACAAAGAGAATGCTGCACCCATTACTGTACCAAATGCGATTGAAAAAATTATAATTGGGGCAGCTGAAAAAGTTATTTCATCTAAGCGCAGGTTTCTGCCGATTACATACAACATAACGGCAAAAAATGTAAACAACGGCAAAGTCAGTACTGACGGTTTTTGGTAAATGTCTGCTGCGTAAGTATTCTTATTTTCCACGCAGTAAAACATTTGTGAACTACCCGCATCTAAAGAAGCAGGCTTCCGAAGAAGACATTCTAAAGATACAGGCTTCGAGCCCGCAGGCTCTCTCTTTTCCTGCCTATCCGGGTGACATATTACGTCACGTCTGTAAGCGTGACCCCGTAGCTCGGCAGGCTACTCCGGTGTTCCACCGGTAAAGTTATCGGGTTACAAAAAGACTACATTTTATACAATCGTAGTAATCAGTGAAGGCTTATTATATCCTTCTACTGATGGTCTAATCATATTCTCCTTAATGGTTCTCAATCCTTCTTCCAGGATGTTAATGGCTGCGTTTTTGTCGCGGGGCATAATATTCCCGCATACCGGGCAGACATAAACTCTGTCAGATAGCTGCAAATCATCATTTTTATAACCGCAATGATGACATGTCTTAGAGGAAGGATACCATCTGCTGGCACGTACAAGAATCTTTCCGTACTTCAGGCAGAGTTCCTCCAGGATTGCCGTGAATCTTCCCCATCCGACATCGGACACGGATTTTCCAAGGCTGAGGGCCTTTTTCATTGCTGCAATATCTAGGTCTTCAATCGCAATCACGTCGTAAGTTCTGACAAGTCTTACAGCAATCTGAT
>OBKG01000380.1_pt1 | contig 20354 bp, 40 predicted proteins | sample 1519741 | NCBI WGS metagenome assembly OBKG01 (sample SAMN00265072, study PRJEB22529) | human gut metagenome
GGGGAGAGTAAGGGGGGATGAGAGGGGGGTAAGAGAGAGGGGGATCGGGGGGAAGGGAGAGGGGGGATAAAGGGGGCCATCAAGAGGGGGACCTTTTCTTTCTCTCTCCCTTGCTTTCGTTTTGCTTTTGAAATGCTTTTAAATGCTTTTCGCCGCCTACTGTCGAGCTCTGGCTCGGATACGGCCAGCCGTCACAGCCTGTTAAGCGATACACCCGTGTGGGTTGATTATAGTTCCATGTTCGGATATACTTTTTCCCACACTCTCATGTGATAAGTATTGACTTCGCCATAATTGGCGTCGAAAATCTTTCTTACTTCATAACCCATATTTGAGCTTTCGCTCTTTAGTTTCCTCCAGTCAAACTTCTTGTGTGATACTCCGTTCAGATTTGCTACACGCTTAATGGAGTACCACTCCTTGCTCCTATCCAGCTCAGTCTCCAGTGCCTTTCTCTTATCCTGCTCGTCTCTCAGCGCAGTAAGCAGTTTGATGCCAAACTCCGGAGAGTTTATCATCTTGTCGATCGTGTCCGAGGTCATGTAAGCTCCGTGCTTGCGAATGCTGGGTAATACCTCACTCGTCACCCAGCGCTTGAACTTCTTTGCCCCAGGCAGCTTGCTGGACAACACCAGGGAGTACAGGCCACTCTCATTGATGATGGTCATGTTTCTGGACTGGCTGCCGTCGTGGATCCCGACAGTAGCTTTATCCTCGTCATCCACGTGTCGATCGAGCGCATCCCGCGGATTGCTGTACCCAAGCGCCTCGGCTACATCCTTTCCCACCAGCCACGGCTCCCCGTCCAATTCCACAGTACGAATCTCCCCAAACTCAGGGTTCTTAAAAATCATCAAGTCGTTCATGTAGATACCACCCTTTCTATTTTATTTCCCACCTTTATGTTGACTCAGGGCAGGGGAGTAAGGTGGCACCTCCCTTTTCGGCCCGTCGGCCTAGCCCTGATCTTTTGTTTGAGAGGCGGAGGGAGAATATCCCGCCATGCGTTTCCTCTCGTTGGGGCCACCCCCGTCTCCTGCAACTGCGGGGCGGCAAATATTTTTCAAAATATGTATTGACAATATCATATTTTATGATATAATTAAGTCATAAAAAGTAAAAGGAACAATATAGGAGGTAAAGTCATGAAACACTATGAATATTGCGTTTGCAAAGACGGCTGGATGATGGGTGCTTATATGGACGACAATAAGGGAGCCGAGGATTGTGCCGCTCGTTATGCCTCCCAGTATCCTGACAGCAAGGTTGAGATCAAGGTCAATGTTTATGACGAAATGGAATACCGTTATTTCAAGGAGGTCGGTTGCTGATGACAAACAGAGAAGCATACGTGTTTGGCTGGGTGTTCGGTCGGCTCAACGCGGCGGCATATCCGCAGGAGATCGGAGGGGATCTCACCCTTGCCGCTCAGCGCCCGTATACAGCACTCGCCAGAGTCATTTCTGATGCTCACAGGCTTGGCCTCCTAAAGGGGGATCTCGACCGGCAGGTTGCTGAGGCGCTTTGCGAGATCACCAGCATCGACCCGCCTGTGGAGGGAGGCTCTGAAAAGTTCCAGCCCCTTGAAATGCAGGGGGCGTGGCAGTTAGGCTATTTTGCCGGTAAAGGCAAGCGCCCGCTTGCGTCTGTCGAGTTTGATATTGCCGCCGCTAGGAAGGCCAAAGGCTTGACTCAAGCCCAGCTTGCGGATGCGATGGACGTTAACCAGGCCGTGATATCCCGCTGGGAGAGCGGCAAGGTCAGCCCCAATGCCGGGAATTTGGACAAGCTGAAAGAAATTCTGAGCTAATCCTGCCGCCCCTCCTGGGGCGGCTTTTTTGCCCTCTCCAGCTCGTGCGCTTTTTGGGGGCATAGATACCCCTTGCGGGGTATGCTGCGGGTTTGGTCAGGCTTGCCGCGGGCCTGTATGTAATCCGCTATGCGGTATCACATCACAATCATCAAGGCTGTATTACAATCAGCAACCTATTTCCGTTTCTGCTACTGACGCTTAGACACCGCTGGTCGGTCTACGTTGCCACACCTTTCCATCCTCACCTCACATACTCCATCCATAGGAACAGCCTTGATAATCACGGTACATCTCAACCCCTCCGCTGGTGTCGTCAGTCGGAACCGTTCATCTTTATAGAGCCGGGGTCAGCCAACAATAATTTTCTTCGCCTTGCCGCTTTCGCACAGCGCACAAGGAAGGCCCGTCTGCTTTTAACCTGTGGTGCCATACATCTGGTGCCACCGCCCGCCTCATGCGGCGAGGAGCGGCATATTGCACACAGTAGGGGCAGCGGCTACACCGCCGCCACCCCATCCATGTGAAGGAGGAAGGGGCGTGAACAAAAGTGGGAGCGCGGGGGCACACGCTCCCACACTCCCATTTTAAAGTAAGATTCTTTCTTTGCTATCCAAAAAAGGACAATTTAAAAAATTTTACCTGAAATTTGTTCGCCCGGTTAAGTAGTCCAAACTTACCTCATAGTAGTCGGCCAATGCAATCAAGGCTGTCATATTAGGACGCGCCTCCCCACGCTCATACTTTCTTACCGCACCACTCGGTAGCCCGCATAACTCCGAAACCGTCACCATGCTTTTGACTGGTCTTTTCTCTTCTCTTAACCGTCGCAACCTCTCCTTGAACTCGTTCAAGGGCTATCCCTCCTTCGGCGGGTCGGGGAGAGGCATCCAATGCGTAACCTCCATTGACCCTCCACCCATCTTTAGACCTGGTGTATAAACTTTTCCATCTTCCAGTCTAAACATCCAGTTTCTGAAGCCTGTAATAACGGTTAATCCGTCGGTAACTAAGACCATCTCATTTTCTTTTTCCGGCAGCCTCTCCTTGACGCTGATCCACTCGCTCATGCCGTCAATCCTCCTCGAAGTCGTAGTGGTCAAATAGCCACCGCAAGGCCTCCACTAACTCGTCCTTGGTGATGCTGTTGTGCGTCTCCATGTGGGCCACATGGTCAATGGCAAGTACCCGTGTTTTGATGGAAATGCTTTCATCAGCCAGACCCGTTTTTACAATATTTATCGCTTGACCGAGAGAGACATTGAAAGTCGGGAAAAGGATTTTACTGCTCATGCTGTCCGCCCTCCTCCGTCTTGAAGCAGACCACCCGCACCACATCATAGACCTGTATCTCTTTGCTCTTGAATGGGAACTGTTTGCAGTGTGGGCAGGTTATCGTTTCGAGCATTTCTTCCTCTGACAGATCATATCCGGTCCAGTTTTGCGTGGTTTCAATGTAAGCGGCATTTTTCTCGCACTCAATAACCGGCTGCTCAATATCAGTGTCGCTCCCATCATAGAGGAAAGTATCAACCAACAGATGCCCGATTTCCTTTCCGCATTTCTCGCATTTCATTGTCCGCCCTCCCCGTCGTGGATGGTGCCGATGATTTCGTCAAGGGTGACGGTTTCGCCGGGGGTCGGATGGGTGTTTATCATGGGCGGCCTCCTTCTTTGCGCACTGCTTGCACATCCGGCCCTCTTCTGGTCGTTCATCAGTTACAGATTGCGGATGAATCCACTTACCGCAGATAGTTATCCAGAACCCACACAGTCCGTTGTCATGGTTGTCCTTGATGATGTGGGTGATTTTCTTTTCAGTTGTTCCGTACATGGTCGGCCCTCCTATCCCGTTCCATGCAAAACCGAATATATTCCTCGATAAATTTCATGTCATTTTCGGCGCCCTTGATTTTCCCCTTCCAGCCGCAGGAGGGGCAGTAGAATGTATCTCCACGCCCTCCGTTCCCGCAGTTTCCGCCGCAGTTGGGGCACTCAGCGTCCATAAATATCAGGCTACTCATGGTCGGCCTCCTTTCTCTGGCCGTAGGAGCAGAAACTCAATGGATGATATTCGTAGGTGTTTTGCTCAAGCACAAAATTTCTCCCAATAAATTCAATGCGGCGAATACATTCATCTTTGTACTTGCATTCCCAACAATAGCACCCGCCGGCAGCGTGAACAGGGTCAACCGTCGGCAACTCATCAAACATCCGCTGCATGACGGCTCCAGTCACCCCATCACCACTAAAGCACTCTCGTGCATTATCCGCATCAACTAGTCTCATGCTCCGCCTCCCACTGTTTCTTCATGTCTTCGTATAACTCTTCCATCTTTCGATTCCACCCCTTGAGCTTCCACAGGACAAGCAGGCCAAGCGCCATCCACTCAACAGCAGCTATGATCGTCAGAATATCAGCCATCCTGCTCCCTCCGTAGTGCGGCCTCGGCTTCCTCGCGGGTCAGAAAAACAGTTTTGCCTATATCTGACATATAAAAACTTCTGCTAATTTTATTGTAAGCCGTAATAGCCGAGCAATATATATCGCCATCACAAGCGACCCCTTTAATAGATACATGATTCCCCTCAATTGGGAAATGTGCTGTAGAAAACGCCGACTTTATAAACCAAACTGTGGCGTTTGGCTTACATTTGAGCACCACGCACCGCCCCTCATCGTCGGCCTGCTTAAGTTCGCGGAGGCGGTCAATGGGGCCGAGAGCACGATATTGCTCTAACTCTTGCTTGTCCAATCTTAGGCCGAAAACCTCACCCTTAAGTTGTTCGATTTCCCCTGGCTCCAAGCCAGTCTCCTCATAGGCTGCGAGGCGGTCAAATGCCTTTGCTATGGGGCAATCCGTGCACCCTCTATCTTCTTGCCTTTGACACACTTCCCGGCACTCTAAATTATCCGCGCCTTTTACCTGCCAGCAGTGACTGCCTCCAATTTGGAAATCATAAGTTAACCTATCCATACTCACCCCTCCTCCGGGCCGCGCCACTTAAAGCAATCGTTCACATAAAATCCGGGGCATTCTGCGGTTTGTCCATTTTCCCCTGCTGGTGGCAAATCATACTCACAAAGTCCGCAAAGGTCCGTTACTGTTGTCTCCAGCCGATATTGATTCACCACAAATGTCAGATCACTGACCGCCGTATCCCTCTCCCGTTTTACCCGCTCCAGCTCGGCCCGTAGCTTCTCGTTTTCGGCCTGGAGCGTACGGACGAGTTCAACCGCCTCTTTTGCTCGTTCTTCTCCGCATACAGGGGTAAAATTGCAAAGGATACCAAAGCATACTGCGTTTATATCCAGCTTCTCAATGTCCATTGTTGCCCTCCTCCGCTGGCTGCTGGAGCCACGCCAATGTCAAAAACATGGGTTCTGTCCTCATAATTTTGCACATATAGGCGTTTGCCACAGATTTCTTCATAAAATCCAGAAGCTCCTCGTCGCTCATGGCCCGGATACGGTCCGCGTTGGTGATGACCTTTGATTTTTGAGGGCCTGTACAATCGTCAAGCTCCATATAGTCTGGGTTACAGTGTACGCAAACGCTTTTGCCGCAATCTACGCAAAATACGCCATTATGGAATCCAGCCTCCCAGGCCCATTCATTGATATTGCCATTTTCATCTCTTTCCCAATTGTGCTTCATGCGTCCTCCTCTCCCTCCGGCGGCCCATCAAAGGCCGTCCAGTATTTGTCGTACAGATCCATCGCAAACGGCTTGATGTGCTTGCAGTACAGGTACCCGTCCTTTACCCCCTCTGCAATCTCTAAACCGCCCCATTGGAGCTGGGCTATCCCTGCTCCCTCAATGTAGATTGCGGTCTCCTGGGTGATGGATTCCAGCTCTATGCGGGTATATTGGTGTCTCATGGCGATACCTCCGGCGGGCGGTGGTAAGCAAGCCATCCTGTGCCATAGTCATCGTAAATTGCAAAGGAGGTTATATTTTCACACCCGTTTGGACCGACGATCATCCAACTCCCCTTGGCCGAATCGTTCTTTGGACAGCACCACACCGGCTCATCATCCATCTCCCGCAGCTCCTTCAGCGTCAGCGGCTCGTTCGGCGCTTCGTTAGGGACATTATTGCCCTCACCAGGCGGGTCGGGGAGTGGCATCCAGTGGGTGATTCCAGCGCCGTCATAGATTCTATCCCAATGATATTTCCATCGTTCTATCATTTTCCCTCTAACCTGTGCACGCTCCCAAATCATCGGTGCTACATGGCCATTTTTATCGCAAGAAATAACCATTTTGCTGCACCAATCCTTCTCTGGCAGTTCCGGAAGCCTTTCCTCCACGCTCACCCACTCGTTCTGAGGGGTGAGGGTGGGCGCAGTGCCTGTTCCGTTTCTTGCTCCGCAGCGGCGGCAGAAAATAAAATTTTCGTTGAACGTTTGCTCCCCGAAGTCCTCTCGGAACTCATGATAATCGTGGCAATTCGGGCAGATATATTGAGTTGTACCCTTTTCTGTTTCTCTACGTATCCATCCCATCCGTTTTCTCCTTCCCGTAGGGCAACCACCTACTGTTCCACTCTTTTATCGCTCCACGTTTTGTGAGCTTCCAGCCCGAACCAGGTATAGTTGATCTACCGCAGCGGGAGCAACAAACGGAGAATCGCAGTCTCCACCGTCCAACCCGTCTGACTTTGGTCTCTCCTCCACAATACGGGCAAGGTTTAATCGCCCTTACCATCGTTCAGCGCCTCCAATCTCTCCATCACCATCTCCACGGCCTCGTCCGTCATGGGAGCGCCGCAAACGGAGCAAAAATCTTCGAGACCGCATGGTTCTCCTTCAGTTGTGACAAAGCATCCGTTAAGAACCGTTTCATCCCCGCATTTTGAACAAGTCACATACGTAAAACCATTTTGCTCATCATAGCTTACATCCCAATTACCCCTCCACACCTTCTCCACCTGCTCCCGGCTGACGGGGCGGAGGGCTTTCAGCGCCTTTACAGACCATCGAACGGCCTCCATACATTCAGGGCTTGCCTTCCGGCCTATCCCCTCCAAATATTTCAGGCAGTCCTCTCGGTTTTTAATCGCTTCTTCCAGCGTCATCCCATCCCCTCCAGCATCTCCATCTCCTTCGCGCTCAGAATCGGTGCGCGGGTGTTCCAGGCCAGGCGGGCGGAAGCTTCTGCCCACTTCTTTTTTAATGCCCACCGTCTCAGTTCCATCCAGCAATCCCGGCATTTAATTGACGCCAAATATCCCATATCCCCAGACGGGACTCCGCGCTTTTCAAAGCAAACCATGCCGGCTTTTCCGCCACACATACACGGCAGCAGCATCCCCGCATCCGTCAGCCGCTTGGCCGCCTCTTTATCACCAAGCAGGGCTAATTTGATATCATCCACCACAGATACCTCCCCACTGTTGGGCCATAGCCTTTGCCAAGCCCGGAAAGGTCTTGGCCCTGTTTTTCTGCCGGTCTTTGCCGCCTTTCATAAACCATGTACCAGCTTCATGGCATCCGCACTCCGGGTCTACGATGTCTGTCGGTTCCAAAAGCGGCAAACCTTTTAGCCACAGCCTTGTTTTCTTCTGGACCGGGTATCCAAACATCCACGGCTGCACCTCTTGAGTATGCGGCGGCATTTCATAAATTCTGCTGGATACTGGGTTTTCAACACAGATTTTCGGGCAGTCCGCGTCCAGAAATTTCAGAAAAAACTCCTTTGCCTCCAAACCTTTCTGGTATCGCTCCTGATTGAGGATGCCGCCGCGAAACAGGTGCTTAGCACCAGCGTTTGACAAGTATGTACAGGGTGGAAACGCCAGAATCATATCCCACTGTATTTTCAGTAACTCCAGCGCGTCACATCTCAGATGCCACTCCGGATGCCCCCCGCTGCACGGCTCAATGTCGCAGCTGTACGCATCATGCCCCAACGCCCGGAACGCTTTGCAGACTTCCTGCGACTCCTCACAGGCCACCAACACCCTCATAGCTTAGCCGCCTCGTGATCACCCAGCAGGGCGCGCGTCTTATCGTCCACCGTTTGGCACCTCCTTGGCTGCTTTCCATCGCTCTTTGCGGCTACACGTTCCGCCAGCCGCATCACAAATGCTCTTGGACGAGCAGCGTTCACATGGCCCCGCGCTAAAAAACTGTTTCATGTACTCTTTGGTGGTTGATATGGAGTATCCGGTTGCCTGTGCTATCTCCTCTGGCCCATTCCCGTCCAACGACATACGTTCCAGCAAATCACGGGATGGTCTGGGCTTTTTTACTTTGGTACGTAGGAGGTAGCCAGCTCTTTCCGTGTAGCAGTCTGGCAGAGGGCACCGCTCACAGATTTTGGCCTTCTCGGCATCCCATTCGTCAACTTTGCGCTCTGCAACCGGTTCCATCGCGTCCAGACTGCGCCAGGGTGCCACCGCTCCGCTGATGCCGTAGGGGTCTGCGGTTATCAAAGCTCCATCACCTCCACCTGGATGCAACCGGCGTCATGAAACCCGGTGGTGATGGACTTCACATAGCGCGGGTTATCGTCTACGATGACCCAGCCCTTCATGGCGTCCTCCACGGCTTTTATGATGACCGCGTGATTGGAACAGTCTAGCCCATCGTCAAACAGGAACGTCAGGCTGACGGGGCGCTGGAACACGGCTCGGCGGACGTGGGCCCGCCGCATGGCGGCCAGGGTCAGCGCGTGAAGTTCGTCGGCGTCCTTCTTCCGCTGCGCCCAGTGCTTGCCGGAGTAGTAGGCGTTCAAGCCAAAGCGGCGGCAAAAGGCCGACTTGCCTTTTTTCGTGGGCGGGTATGGTATGTTAAATCTGATTGTTCCCATGTCCAAGCGCCTCCAGTGCCCGGTCCAGGGCTTTTACGATCTCGCCGTGATCATGGGCCAGGTCAGACCAGGTCTCCATAATGGCGCGATGCTTGTCTCTCAGGGCGGACAAAACATCCGCCGCCTTTTCGTCTGTCACTGATATCACCTCGCCGGTATAATCCGCCCCACCGCCCGGTAAAACGCCGCGTCACACGTTCCGGTACTGGCGTGCCGGTTTTTCGCCAAAATAATTTGCATATAGTCAGGCTCCCACGGGTCAGGCCGCTCCTGGTTGTAATAGCTGTTGCAGTGTAAAAAGATTACGCCATCCGCATCCTGCTCCAGTGCCCCGGTATCCCGCAGGTCGGAGAGCTGGGGCCGCTTGTCCTGCCGCTGTGCGTTCTCCCGGTTGATCTGCGCCAGGCAGAGCAGCGGGACTTTGAGCTTCCGTGCCAACGCCTTGAGCTGCCCCGACACCTCGGTCATAGCCTCATAGCGGTTTTTAGCCCGCTCCTCTGTCCGGATCAGCCCGAAATAGTCCACAACCAGCAGCTTGAGCCCTTTAACCTTCCGGGCCATGTTGGCAATATCGTCCACGGTGGCGCGGGGCTTGCGGTTTGTGTAGACAGGTATCTGGGACACCTTCGAGCTCCACTCCGCCGCGCGGGCTCGCTCTTCGTCCCCAAGATTGCCCATCATAAGTGCATCGTAGGCAATCCCGGCTGCCCGTGCCAGCCGCTTGGCGGCCAACTGCTCCTCATCCATTTCGAGGGACACGAAGAGCACTGGCCCATTCTGTTGGGCTACCTGATCCGCCACGGCCAGCCCGAAGGTGGTCTTGCCCATACCGGGCCGGGCGGCCAGAATATAAAATCCGCTGTTCAGTAGGCCGCCGCCCAGCAATCGGTCTAAGCTCCGGTAGCCCGTAGGGACGTAGCCGCCGGCACCGGCATCCACCCGCTCCCGGTGCCGGTAATAGGCCAGCAAAGTATCCCCGGAGGTAGCCAGCTCCCTTGCGGTGTCCTGAGCCTCAATGGCCTCCAGCTCTCGCTGTGCGGCGGAAATCAGCTCCCTAGGGGTTTCCTCCAGGGTAGACGCACGCTGCTCCAGCTCCTGGCCGAGGGCTACCAAGCTCCGCCGCATGGACGCCCGCCGGGTCTCTTCCGCGTAAATCCCGGCATTGGCCGCTGTGTTGGTGGCCTGCATCAGCTCCATCATGTAGGCGTCGCTGACTGCACCCCTAGCCTCCGCCCGGATGCTCACAGGGTCTACCGGCTCCTCACGCCGGTAAAGCTCAACCGCCGCCCGGAAAATAGCCCGGTTCGCCTCCAGCACGAAATCTGCCTCTGTCAAATGCTCCAGCACCTCTGGTAGACATGCATCGTCCAGCAGGATAGAGCCGCATACCGCGCTCTCCGCCTCCAGCGCGTCAATCGTCATAGACCACAACCTCCTGCCCATCCTCGTCCCGCTCCAGGTGGTAGGCCCGTGGGCGGTATGTCTCCGTAGTGGCTGGCTGCTCCGCCCTCCGGCGGGCCTCCCAGGTCCGCACGGCGGCTTTCCAGTCTACAATGGGCCGCCCTGCGCCGTATTTCCACCCCCGCGCTGCGTAGAAGTCCACAAAGGCCTCCGGGTCTATGCCGTTCCTCCGTTCCTGGCAATAGGCGCGGACTTCTTCCACCGTTGGGGGGACTTTCTTTTTACCCCCTTTAGGGGGTTTTTCTTTGGGGGATGGGGAAATAGATACAGGGGGCATGGGGGGAGAAGGAAGCGGGGAAGGGGGTATGCTATCGCTTGCTAGATTTTGCTTTAATTTGCTGGACTTTGCTATGCCGCCTTTCCGCCCGTTCTCCGCACGTTTCCGCCCTGTCTCTGTATCCTTGTCCATCTGCGCTTTCAAAATTAGATAGATTGACTTCTCAGCACCACGGGGTTCAACCGTACCTCCGCCCCTACTGTATTCCAGAAGGGACATAAGCAACCGGCCACACTCCGCTTCTCCGAGGGCCAAAATGGCGTCGGCGCAGATTATAGGGATTTTAATGTATTCCATAGGGCGGAGGCCCCCTTAAAACGGGAGCTCGCCGTCCTCGTCGGCATCTTCAAAAGGGCCGGACGTCCTCGCCTTCCAGGTCACGGACTTCTGGATTTCCTCCTGCATCCAGGTTGGAAGCTTTTTCAGTGTCTCTTCGGCGTCCTCTGCATCCATGTCAAACTGAATCGTCTCGTTTTCAAGGGGCGGAACCTCCATTCCCTTCATAGGCTTTGAAATACCGGCGATCTTCGCATAAGTACCGCCATTCTTGCCCTCCTGGTTGACCACGGTAAGTAAACAGGGGGCGTTGATTACATTCGCCAGATTGAACCCGGCCAGCTCCTCCTGGGTAAAGGGCTTACCGCGCCAGGCGTCCAAATCGTGGCGCAGGGTGGACTTCTCATGGAGGGAGGCGGTGTAGGGCTTGCTGAGCCAGCGGGGTTTGTCCTCACCGTCCACCTGCACGCGCTCCGTGGGTAGCTCAAAAATAAGCCGTACCTTTTCTTGATCCTTGTTGTTAAAGTCGTTGTGCTGGATGCCAAGATCGACCACGCCCACGCAGCGGGCCGGGTACGCTCCTGGCTCAATGGGGGCGCCGCCGCCGCCCTTGGTCTCCTTAACTGTCAAACTCATGTTGCTTGTCCTCCTTATCAAATGTAATCGGGCACTCGTTCCCCATCCCGTCAAACGGGTACGGCAGAAATTCGCCGGTGAGGGCGCATTGGTGGCGCTTGAGGCCCTCCCGGTATTGGATGTAGGGGCACCACTGGCAAACCGTCAGCCCATTGGGGAAATGGACGGCCACGGTGGCTGTGCCGGTGGTGTAGTAGCGCACGCAGGTCTCGCGGCTCATACGTACCGCTCCACTTCCAGCCCCATCTCCAACGCCACCTGCTCCGGGCAGTCTCGTAGGGCCTTGTTGACCGCGGCCCGGAAGCAGTCCGGGCAGAGCCACCGTCCCTCCCACTGAAACCGTGCCTCGCCGTGGTAGACCTCCTGGCGGCACTTCTCACACTCGGAGACGGGGTTGTCCTGCTGCCTGTCCGAGCATGGGTTCAAATTTAACATTGACTTTTCCTCCTTCCAGCCCTAAAATAAGGGCAGATGTTCTTTCTCTTGCCGCCCTCCGGTCTTGCACACCGGGGAGCGGCGCTTTTATTCGTAAATAACGGCTTCCGCCCGTGTAATAAAATGATGAATGCCAGTAGAGCACTCGTTCCAGCGGTCATCATCAAAATCAGACACTTCAACGGTTTCCCCTATGGTATAAACAAAGTTCGGATCATAATTGCTCTTTACCTGGCCGCCAGCAGGATTTCCGTTGATATCTGTGATACCAATACCTTGGCCTTACTGGCGCGGCATTTTCGGCTAGTAGCGGAGGACCGGCGTGCATCTGCGGGGATTTCCAACTCCACAACAAGGCCACTTGCCTTTTTATAGCCGATATAAGAACCGGAATCTGGGCATTGCAGCGGGTAAAAAGCTGTATGAATATCCCATATCATTTGATCCATAGATGCACCGCTCAGGTTGGCACCGAACAGGTTGGCACCGCTCAGGTCGGCACCGCTCAGGTCTGCACGGCTGCCGCCCTCTCCATTCAGCCAAAGGAGATGCTCGTCCAAAATCTTTTTTAAGTCCATTTTGCTCCCTCCTCAATGTGGGATTTCTATGACCGCCCACACATCGTCGATGCTCTCCGCGCCCTCCAGGCCGGTGATCTGGATGGTGAGCGGGCCGGTGGGCGTGGGGGACGGGGTGGTGGTTGCCGCCGGGGTCTCAATGGCCGGTTGCTCCGGATCCTGGTTCCAGACAATTTCGATCAGTGCAACCAGCGCCAATAAAAAGAACAGGTATACGGTAGTCACGATCAGTTGCTTTTTCATAGGCTCGCTGCCACCAGAATAGCCAGCACCAGCGCCGCTCCGGCAACCACCGCCAGTTGTACCCGCTGGGCCACCGCCTGCGCCTGCTGTACCCGGCGGCGGTAGGCCCGGTAGCTGTATGCCTTTGCGCGCCTGTCGCGCTCGGTTTGTGCTCCCATAATTTTCACTCTCTTTCATTAGTTGAAAAGCTTTGTCTTGAAATCGTTCATTTCGCTTTGAATGGTGCTCGCCACCGCAGTCCGTATCATGTGTACGATGGTTTCGTAGTCAAAGCACGGTACGCCCTCCCGCTTGTACTTGACCAGCCCTCCGGGGCTGATTTTGTATGTAAGCGCCTTGTCCTTGACCGCAATCCCGAAGGTTGCCCGGCCTTCTCTGAGCGCCAACCTTACCGTTTGTTCGGGCCAGTCCAGATATCGGGCCGCAACGTCCAAGGGAACATTGTCATACGCTAGTATCTCATTGTCCGTTGGGATCGGCGGCCGCTCTCTCGTTCTTGGCCTCATGGCTATCCTCCCTCCTTTCGCCATGCAACCGCTCATGCTCGTCCCAAGTCATACCGTAATAGGCCCGGCATAGGTCGTCCATGACGCGGCGTGCATTGGTGAAGCGGTTCTCAATCTCCCGCTTCATACTGCTCTCGTTGAGCTGTCCATCTTTGGTCATAAAAAATCCTCCAATCTTGCCAGAGGCCGGAGGATGTGATATACTGTCTCCGATACCTCGTAGCGTCATTACGTGGTGTCATGCCCTGGTCGGTGTCGCTAGCACTGGCCGGGGCGCTTTTTATTGTCCCCTTCGCTGGAACATGGTAGAATATGGCCGAAAGGGGTTGATTCATTTGATAGAGTGGATAACATTTGGTATTGCGGTTGCAGGGTTTTTGATGTCTCTAGCTACATGGATTCACACATTCTTATCTCAAAGAAAAAATATAAGAATCAGGATTACAGAATGTAAATCGGATGACGAAATTACACTTTGCTTTGTGCACATTGAAAATAAATCTCGCCTTCCAATTGCTATCACACGAATTGTTTTGCTGTCTGAACAAAATGAAGTAGATTGTGTTCCTTTTCCAACTTGGGTTTTGGATGATACCAGAAGAAGTGGAAAGGAAATCATATCAAGGAAAAGTTATTACTCAATGCAAATGCCAATCGCTATATCTGCCCTTGGAGCTGTGAGCGGATACGTTCTTTTTTAATCAGATCAACGTATGATTCCAGATGATGCCAAGCTTCTGAATTTGAAAGTCTATACCAATCGGGGCCTGACAAAAATATGGTCAATTCCACTTTGTTCGGGGAATTAACACCGCCATACATCTCTCGGATTTGATATGTTATCGTCCTCACCTCCTGCTTCCCGTTACTCCCCTGTTTCATTCTTCGCTCCCGCCCCGTCAGGGGCGGGCGTCTTTTTCTCCATTGGTGCTATCTTTCTTCTTGCGTTTCCGCGCGGGCCTATCCCGGTATCCCTCGGCGTAACCAGCGATATAAAGTAACGCTTCTTTAGGGAGACCTGCTAGATTTTCGGCAACAGTCCGTGCATCTGCAAGTTTGCTGGTGTCATATACGGGCATCGTTTCACCTCCCTGCTTGTCCTGGGTATAATATAACATGACCAAGTCAACAAGTCAAGCATTTTCTATGTCTGAGTCATAATTTTCCCTTGACTTCTTTTTTTGTTTATGATTTAATAGGTGCAGACAGGAGGTGCAAATAGTGGAGACCATTAACGAGCGAATCGCATGGTGCGTAAAGGACAGCAACCTAACAAAGACTGCTTTTGCAGAGAAAATCAATGTTTCGCAGTCTTTCATTTCTAGGCTAGTCTCTGGCGAAAAAGTACCCAGCGACCGCACCATCGCCGACATCTGCCGTGAATTTAACATCTCCGAGCTCTGGCTGCGTACCGGAGAAGGAGACCCCCATATTCAGAGGGACGAGGACGAGGAGTTCATCGAAGTCATGGAGCAGATCCACATGTCTGATGATGATCTGATTAAGCGGATTATTAAGGCGTATTGGTTTATGGAAGATGACGAAAAAGCCGCCATCAGAAAACTGATAGACGGCTTTACAAAAAAATAAGGCCCCGGTTTCCCGGAGCCTTTTTATCACTTATTATGTAGTTTTTCGAGGACGAGGGCGCGCGTAAGGAGCGATTTCAAATAATTTTCATTTTTGTTCCGCTCCATGACAAGTTCAATTTCTTTTTTAAGCATTTCAACTTTTTCTCCATTTGGCGTCATTTCGCGCCCTCCTCCCAATTTGTACCTTACCAATATTTTGGTCGGGAATTTTGCTCCCCTTGTTTATCATTATAGAACGTTAGTTCTATTTAAGCAATATATGTTATCACCAAATTGTGGCAGCTTATTTTCTATATGCTAAGAGATTGCTTCGTTGGAAAAGAACGGATTATTGGACTATGCTTATGATATGGTACACCAACCCATAATTGCCAAACAGAACGAGAATCTAGCAGCAGAATTGTATTTATGGAACCTACCGCCAGAGGTCGGTAAAATAGAGAGGAGAATGGGATATGGAAAATGAAGCTATCAACGGGACTAACCCAGAAGTCGGCCAGACCACTCCACCCGAATCGCCCAAAAAGTTTTGTAAATATTGTGGCGAGCGCATCGACATTGACTGTGTTGTTTGCCCTAAGTGCGGAAAACAAATCGAGGCGCTCAGGCAAGACCCGTCTCAGGTAATTATCAATAACAATGGAAGCGATTACCCCTATAAAAGTAAAACCGTCGCTCTGCTCTTGTCTATTTTCGTTGGCGGTCTTGGGATACACCGTTTTTATGTCGGGAAACTCGGAACCGGAATTATCTGGTTGTTGACTGCTGGTTGTCTTGGAGTCGGCTGGATTATCGACATCATTATGATCGCCGTAGGCAGTTTCCGGGACAAGGCGGGCATGCCGTTGCAGTAAATAGAAAGGGTAGATATAGTATGCTGGATGAAAAAGATTTGCAGGCAATCGCACAGTTGATGGAGAAGCAGAAACAAGACATCATGTCTGAAACGAAGGGCTTGTTGGCACAGCAAAAACAGGACATCATGCACGATGTAAAGGTTTTATTGGACACGGAGGTCACAACCCGGTTTAACCTTCTGGCCGAGGGGCAACAGGCTATCATGGACGCCATCACGCCAAAGAGTGAAATCGAAGAACTGCGAAACGAAGTATCCGTGCTTAAGCTGGCGATCCGCACCATGAATCAGGAAATCGCCGAACTAAAAAAAGCGCAATAAAAATACCGCCCCCGGTGCTACCAACACCAGGGACGGCTCACATAGGGGTGATAAGGTTTGGCGGCCATATCACCCCTTTATTTTACCAGAATAGGGGGAAAAGTCAATGAGAAGAGCGAACGGAACCGGAAGTATTGTAAATCTTGGCCCGAATCGCAGAAACCGATACGCCGTCAGGGTGTCGTATTTGGAGCGGCCCGGACTGTGGAAACAAAAGTATTTATCCTACCACAGAACCGCCAAAGAAGCACAGGGGGCCCTCGACAAATATTTGGCATCTAATATCCCGGCAAAGTCACTCGCCGTTACCTGGGGAGACGTATACAATCAGTGGTCTGCCAAAAAGTATGCAAAGGCAGGAGCCGCCTCTATCGCCAGCTATAAGGCTTCTTGGGGCCGTCTGTGTTCCCTGGAGGGGAAGGAGATATCAAAGATAACGGTAGATGATTTACAGGCAGTCATCGACAAAGACGAAACTGCTGGGCTGTCACAGTCCAGTATAAATAACGACAAACTGTTGATGAAAGCTCTTTTTAAGCACGCAATGGAACGTGATCTTGTGGCAAAAGATTATTCGCAGTTTGTTGAGGTGCCCATCGTTGGAGCAAAAGTGGAGAAAGGCGCCTTTGACGATATCACCATGAGAAAGATTGAGAAATTGGCGTCCTCTGGATTCCCTTGGGCCGATACCGTACTAATGCTATGTTATACTGGATTCCGAGTATCTGAGTTTTTGGGGCTCACCAGATTTTCCTATCATCCAGATGGGAGCTATTTGCAGGGCGGCCTAAAAACACAGGCCGGGAAAAATCGGATTGTCCCGGTGCATCCTAAAATCATGCCATATCTGACCAAGTGGCTGTCCAGGGGCGGTAAAACTATTATCTGTGATGATGACGGCAATGCAATATCGGCACGTAAATACCGGGCCCTCTTCTCTGGAGTCATGGAAGAATTAGGGGCACTTAGTGCTACCCCTCATTGGTGCAGGCATACCGCCGCATCTCGAATGAGGATGGCTGGGGTGGACGAAGTCGCTATAAAACGTATCTTAGGACATTCTGATGGAGATGTTACTGAGCACTATACGCACGTAGATGTTTCGTTTTTGGCTAAAGAGATCCAGAAGGTTTCCTAAGTATTTGTAACTTTCGTCTTAAATATGTACAAATAGAACAATACACCAAAAGTTATGAAAAGTTGTTGCTAATTGCGTATTTGTTAATAATTTTATTGTTTTTTGCCCTTGGATAACATGGAATCTTAAACGCTTTTTAAAGATTTTCCCCCTCGCCCCTTAAACTTCGCCTGCTATACTGACTTTACAATCTGAGGTGACTGTATGAATACCATCCTGATCTGCGACGACGACAAGGACATCGTCTCGGCCCTGGACATCTACCTGACCAGCGAGGGCTATGCCACCGTGAAGGCCTACGACGGGCTGGAGTGCCTGCGCCTGGCGGAGCGCGAGCCGGTGGATCTGATCCTGCTGGACGTGATGATGCCCGGCCTGGACGGCATCCGCACCACGGCCAAGCTGCGGGAGAGCTGCAACGTGCCCATCATCCTGCTGACCGCCAAGAGCGAGGACAGCGACAAGATCCTGGGGCTGAACATCGGGGCGGACGACTACATCACCAAGCCCTTCAATCCCATCGAGGTCATCGCACGGGTCAAGAGCCAGCTCCGGCGCTACACCAGCCTGGGCGGCAAGCAGGGCGGCGGGGAGGCCAATCCCGCCCTGCTCACCAACGGCGGCATCGCGCTGGATGACGGGGCCAAATCGGTCACCGTGGACGGGGAGGGGGTCAGCCTCACCCCCATCGAGTACAACATCCTTCTCCTGCTGATGAAGAACCCCGGCCGGGTGTTCTCCACCAGCCAGATCTATGAGCTGGTGTGGAACGACCCCTCCCTCGGCTCGGAAAACACGGTGGCGGTCCACATCCGCCACCTGCGGGAGAAGCTGGAGATCGACCCGGCCAACCCCCGGTACATCAAGGTGGTCTGGGGGCTGGGGTACAAGATGGAAAAGGTCTAGGGGGCGCTCGCTCCGGCCGCACCCCGCCCATATTCCAGGAGGTAATGCCATGAAACGATTCCGAACCAGTCTGGCGGCCAAGACGGCCGCCGTCCTTCTGGCCCTGGCCGTGGGCGCCGGCGGCTTCTGGTCCACTGTCTTTATCCTCTACCAGTGGGATACCCTGTGGCTGGGCAGCGGGTATTACGACAGCAACGACTATTACTCCGACCTGTATAACCGCTCCAGTCAGGTGCACGAGCTGGCCCGGCTGCTCCAGCAGAAGGAGTGGGACGGCTCCCTGCCCTACCTGGACCAGCGGCGGCTGGAGTCGCTGGAGGAGGCTCTGGCTCCGGAGCAGACCAACTTCCGTTTTACCATCCGGCGCAACGACACCGGCACCCTCATCTATACCAACGTGGAGGGAACCGCCCCCCTGGAGAACTGCGTCCACTCCGTGGAGCAGGAGAAGTTTACCCTGACCCAGGAAAGCATGATGTTAAGCAGCCAGGATTACCGGCTCTGGAACGGCGAGAGGCAATATTACCTGCTCAATATCGTCCTCCCGGACGGCACCGAGCAGCTGGTCACCCCCGAGGACGCCAGGCTCGCCGCCCAATACGGCTACACCTTTGACGGCTATACCTGGAACTATGACGAGCAGATGGACAGCCGGGTGACCACCTCCGTGCTGGCCCTGGAATACGGCGCAACCGACCCGCTCACCGTCCAGGACGAGTTCTGGGACAGCTACCAGGACTACCAGCAGTACGCCAGCTACCTCCCCGCCCTGGCGGTGCTGGCCCTGGTGCTGGACATCGCAGGGATACTCCTGCTGGTGTTTCTGCTCCGGGCTGCCGGCTGGCGGAAGGAGGAGAGCCGCCCGAGGTGCAACTGGTTCGACCGCATCCCGCTGGATCTGCTGGCCTTCGGCGCGTTTTGGGCCATCGCCCTCCTTCTCAACGCGGGGGACGCGATCGCCTTCGGCCTCAACGTATCCCAACTGGCCACCGACCTGCTGGTCGGCATGTGTGTCATCACCGTAGCCATTCTGGGCTGTCTCCTGGCCTTCTGCCTTACCGTGGCCACCCGCATCAAGACCCGCACCCTGTGGAGCAATACCCTCATCTGTATGCTGTGCAAGCTGATCGCCCGGGGCTGCCGGGCGGCGGCCCGGAGCTGGCCCATGACGGGCCGGGTGGTGGTGCTCTTTCTGCTCTACCTGGCCGGCACCCTGCTCACCACGCTGACCATCTTCCTCATCCCCGTGTTTCAGGGCTTTGTGCTCTACTGCCTCTGCCGCTGGACCATCCAATGGAAGCGGGTGCGGGAGGGCACCGGCCGCATCGTGGGGGGCGACCCGGACTTCAAGATCGACACCCACAAAATGTACAGTGACCTGGCCCGGCACGCCGGGCAGCTCAACGATTTGGGCGCCGCCATCGGAAATGCCGTGGACGAGCGCATCCAGAGCGAGCGCTTTAAGGCCGAGCTGATCACCAACGTCTCCCACGATCTCAAGACCCCTCTGACCAGCATCATCAACTATGTGGATCTGCTGAAAAAGCAGGACATCGACAATCCCAAGGCCCAGGAATATATCGAGGTGCTGGACCGCAAGAGCCAGCGCCTCAAGAAGCTGACGGAGGATCTGGTGGAGGCGTCCAAGGCGTCCACCGGAAGTCTGTCGGTGCACCTGGACCGGCTGGGCATGGTGCAGCTCGTCCAGCAGGCCCTGGGGGAGTTTGAGGAGAAATTTGCCCAGAGCCGCCTCACCGTGGTGCCCGCCTTCCCGGAGGAGGAGTGCTCCATCCTGGCCGACGGCCGCCACCTGTGGCGGGTCATCGACAACCTGCTCTCCAACTGCAACAAGTACGCCCTGGAGGGCACCCGCATCTATGTGGAGGTGTGCCGCTGGGAGGGCAAGGTGGTCCTGTCCATCAAGAACATCTCCCGCCAGCCCCTCAACATCCCCGCCGAGCGGCTCATGGAGCGGTTCGTCCGGGGGGAGGAGTCCCGCACCACCGAGGGCTCCGGCCTGGGCCTGTCCATTGCCCGCAGCCTCACCGAGCTCCAGGGCGGCGCCTTCCGTCTGGACATCGACGGAGACCTCTTCAAGGCCGTGGTCTCCTTCCCGGAGGCCGCCGGACCGGAGCTGCCCGCGAACGCATAGGAGGCGGGCGGGAATAAACCCCGCCCCTACAAAGTCCCCTACAAACTGGTAGGGGCGGCCCTTGTGGCCGCCCGCCGTCCCCGGCGTCGTGTAGGGGGCGACGCCCCAGGGCGGCTTCTCTTGCCCCTGCGGGGCAATTCACCTTCTGCCCACATCGCCCCGGCCGCAGGGGCTGGGTAGACCTGCGAGCTCCGGCAACACGGCGGACGGGCGGGTGTGGGCACCCGCCCCTACGTCGCCGGCGCAGCCGGAGGGACGGCCCACGGTGCGTTGCTGCGGCGGAGGCGGGCGGGGATAAACCCCGCCCCTACGAAGTCCCCTACCAATTTATAGGGGCGGCCCTTGTGGCC
>OBKG01000381.1_pt1 | contig 20322 bp, 39 predicted proteins | sample 1519741 | NCBI WGS metagenome assembly OBKG01 (sample SAMN00265072, study PRJEB22529) | human gut metagenome
CGAGTGTTGCAGGAATTACAGTAATCTGCTATCTGGCTGCTATGGCCGTCAAAGCTACAGAGGTGGACAACAAGTGGCTTCCGGTTATCTGCGGTGTTATTGGGGCAATCCTGGGCGTTGTGGGTATGTATTACATGCCTGGGTATCCGGCCACTGACATTATTACAGCAATAGCAATCGGCATCGTCTCCGGACTGGCCGCGACAGGTGCGGATCAGGTGTACAAGCAGCTGACGAAATAAGCTGTTGCGATATCGCAACGGTTGTAATATCACAACTTTTTATGGCCTAGGAGAGATCCCGGGCCTTTTTTGATTGGAGGCTATTATGAGTAAAACATTGGACAAGCTTCTTACTCTGGCAGAGAGCCAGACCGGCTATACCGAGAAGAATAACGATAAGGATTTAGATGCCGCCGTCGGCCCTACGGCCGGTAATGGCAACCATACGAAGTACGCACGGGACTTAACTGCTATGGGCCTTCCTGGCTATTGTGGGGCCGCCTGGTGTGCGGTCTATCAGATGTGGCTGGAGGTTAAGACGATGGGGAAGGAGCAGGCGCTTAAAACGCTCGGTTCGCAGTTCTATAACTGCTTCGCAGTCCGGGATCATGCCAAAGCCACAGGCAGATGGCTGGCGGCCGGAGCAACTCCTAAGCCCGGATACCGCGTAATCTTCCGCCAGAGCCATATCGCATTGGTCACCAGAGTGGCCGGCGGAAGAATCTATACCAACGAGGGAAATACCAGTAACGGGACCGCAGTGGTGCGAAACGGTGGCATGGTGTGCAATAAGTCCTATCTGCTGAAGGATAGTAGTATTCTGGGGTATGTTAAGGTGGAGTATCCGGAGGAGCCAGTGGAGCAGACGAAGAGGTCAGGCTGGAGCCAGGAGGACGGCGGCTGGCGCTATTACCTGGGTGACACAGGGCTGTGTGTCCGTAATGCATGGTACAAGGACGGCCAGGACTGGTACTGGTTTGACGGCGCCGGCATAATGGTCTGTAATACGTGGTACCGGTATAAGGACGCCTGGTACTATCTGGGGGACGACGGAGCCATGTGTACGGGCCAAGTGACAGTGGACGGCAAGTGGTACATCATGGATAACGCCGGACGTATGATCGTGGAGCCGGTGGTGTTGATGCCAGATCAGGATGGGGCATTGCAGTGGCCGGGGCTGGTCAGATAAATTTACATATAATGATAAAAAAATTTCCGAATCATAATTGACAAATTAACCTAAATGGGTTAAGATAATGGTGTGAGCAGGTAACGATCACTAGAAGGAGGATTGCAAGATGGTAAATAACTTCGGAAAGTTTTGTAGAAAGCTGAGAATTGACAAGGGTGAATTATTAGCTGATATGGCTGGAAAACTCGGGGTTTCATCTGCATTTTTGTCAAAGGTAGAAAATGGAGGTAAGAAACCACCGAAAGAATGGCAAGAAAGAATCACGCAATTGTATCAGTTAAATGAAGGAGAACAGAAAATGCTGGAAAACTATATGTTTGAGGCTATGAATTACCAAAGCATTGACATGACTGATTATACTGAGGACAATAGGATGATGCTTCTGTCTTTTGCGAGAAAACTTAGCTCTATGGATGACAGTAAAAAAGATCAGTTTAAAAAGATGTTTGAGTAACTAGGAGGTGTTCATATATTGAATATTTGTGCAACCGCATTATCAAGAAATTCCATACGTAGTTTAACAACAGAACTCAGAAACATGTGTGGAATGCAGGACCAATTGTATTTTCCTATAGTTGAATTTATTGAATGGATTCTATGTGATCCAGATAATGACTTTGATTATGAAATAGTTCCAGAGATAGAGATGAAAGATACCTATGGGACAACGAACACTGCAAGCAATATAATGCGTATACGCGAGGATGTTTATGAGAGAGCTGTTGCTGGTGTTCCTCGTGACAGGTTTACATTATGTCATGAGTTAGGGCATTTTTTATTACATCAGCCCAAATTTATGAGCTATGCCAGGGGAGACGTCCCTACATATTGTCAACCTGAGTGGCAGGCAAACACCTTTGCGGCAGAACTTATGGCTCCATATCAATTAGTAAAAAACATGACGATTGATGAGATCGCCCAAAAGTGTGGAATGTCAAGAAGCGCAGCAAGTATTCAATATAGAACATATCATAAGATTTGATGTATAGGAGAAACACCTTTACATAGAAAAAAACCAGACACCTTGAGATGTCTGGCCACTGCCAAAGTATCACTACTGTTGGCTGGTTATACTTTCGTTCGCACCCTAAGTGTAACACTTTAGTGGTCCTTTTGCAAGTGGAAATTGCGAAAGGAGTTGACAGGGATGTATATTTTAAGAGCATCTTTTACGGACAAGTCCGGTGTAAAGCATTATGCCAAAGATTACGGCAAGCGTGCTTTTCGTATTTGGATAGGACCAGGTCCAGAACCAGTTAAAAGTAACTAATAACCGACGAGACACTTTTACCAGCTAAAGTGTCTCTTGCTTTAGCGCGAAAGGGAGAAATATTATGAAAGACTTTTTAATATCATGCTTTGTAGGGCTAATTATTACTGGCCTGATATCGCCATACGTAACAATCGTTAAAAATTTTCAGGTTGCCCAAGGAATGAATTTGTTTCTGGTAGAAAGAAACTGGGGTATATTTTTAGCAGCATGTACGCTGGGAATTGGTTTGATGGTGTATATGGTTATCTCGATAGTTAAATTTGTGCTGAATCTGTGCTAGCTATTTTGATTGATGATAAGGGCGGTCCGTAGTGGGCCGCCTTATTTCTTTTTGCTTTTCGGATAAGGATCTTTCTCATCAGTTCTTCCTATTAAATAATCCACACTTGTTTTATAGAGATCGGCAAGTGCCGACAACACCTCATAAGGTATCATTCTTTGATCGTTTTCATATCGAGAGTATGTTCTCTGATTAATATGCAGATAATCTGCTATATTCTGTTGTGTCAAGTCCTGATCTTCCCGCAAGTTTCGTAATCTTTCCAGTATCATAATCATTCCTCCAATACAAGCCATTATAAATAGTCTGTATTGGCCTATTGATTTTTACTCTATTTCGGCCTAATATGTAATAAAAAAGGAGTGATGATTATGAGAGAGTTTGACAAAATCAAAGAAGAAATGAAAAAGCAGAGGATTATACCGCGGATCCGCTATGAACTGATTGCGATTCGCGCGCTGAAGGTGGCGGCAGTGCTGCTGATCGGCGCGGGTATTGTGTGGTTTGTGGCAAAATAAACAGGCGGTTCTATGCGGAGCCGCCTATTGACACTCTCCAGGCCATACATTACAATGATTACATATGGGAGGAGGCGTCATGGAATATATCAATCATTATACTATTAATACTTCTCATAACCGGATTTCATATCCAGGAGAAGTAGACAAGAGCATATATTTTAAAATTGCAAAAATAATCAAAAAAGCCGCCGCCGGGGAGAGACCCGAAGTCATAGACGGCACATATATCACGCTGACTTCAGAACTGGATTGCTATGCGGCGACCTTATGGGCGGATGAGAAGACTCCATTATTACTGACCGTTGGAGCGAACAGCGAAGAAGGACGCAAGAAGGTATCCAATCTCATCATTAATGATTATAAGGAACTGTATAAGGAAACACCAATACTTCCAGCGGCGCCGGTAGTAGCTGATGTTATATTACCATCGTGTATATTCATGCCAAAAGTTCTCGAATGGTCAGGAGATTTCACTCGTTGTTTAGGGTGGGCGTTGATGGCACCAGGAAAAATAAGGTAAAATAAAAGGGCACCCATTGAGTGTCCTTTTTTATGCTACAATGATTCCATATACTTCTTAGCCGCTTCATATGCCTCTTTTGTTGGAAGATCAGGAATATACCCTTCTCCACCTTCATTCACGACGTTGTTATAATTTTTAGCCCATACTTTATACTCTTTTTGGGTCATGAGTTTCTGTCCACTTGCTATGTATTTTTCGGCACTTGTAATGTACTGGAGTGCACTGGCCTTTCTACTTTCTTTTATTTTCGCTTCTTCATTTGCGTGGTACTCGCGTGCTTCTTGACTTGTTCCTGACTCTATTACATTGTCAATCCATGCTTTGTACAGATTTGCGTTTTCTTCTGTTAAGGCTACTTTTATTCCTATAATACCTTTTGTACAACCGGCAGCTAGTGCCTTTTCATTACAAGTATTATAGAGCGCCCACGATGAAGGGGAAAAGCAAGAGTCTACTAAGTTTCCGTTGATGTAAGCCTTAAGTGATCCATGCGTTACTGGTTTTACTCCGAGGTCTATCTGGTGGCCGTCTGCATCTGATATATCGTGTTCCATTATCTCGCTGTATTCGGCAGTAAGTGTCAATTCATTACCTGATACTAAGGTTAATTTTAATGTATCTTCCATGATATCCTCCATTGATATTTCCATAATCATCTGCTATACTGTTTGTAGATGGGGGAGCGGTGGCAAGCCCGCCCTCCCTTGTCTTTTTCCTTGTCCCGTTTGGGACTTTTTTTAGTTGTCCTCGATGCCTTTCTGTGTGTCGTCGATCAATTTGTCAACCATGGTGTCGGCTTTTTCGTACTCTTTGTTTTTCAGTGCTTCTTTCAAATCTTTTAAGTCCTGTAACAGTCTTCGTAAGTAACTTTTAAATACGCTCATCTCTTCGCTCAAGTTCCTTCCTCCTCGTATTCGTTAAGGCCTTGCCTCTCTTAACTGTCTTTATTATACTATATATGTACATATATGTCAAGAGCTTATTCCAATTTTTTCAAATACAATTTCTTTTATTATGGTATTAACTCCCTTTCCTTCTTTGTTAGCATATTCTTTGATTTTTTCATACTGCTCTGGCTGAACATCGAGAGGGATTCGTTTGAGTTTCTTCATATACTTAATAGTTGCGTTTTTCTGAGCTTCATTATATGGCATTATGGCGCACCTCCTTTTGTAAAAGTATACCACATAGATAATATACGTTCATATATACAAGATGACTAAAATATATATGTACATTTTGTATATTTTGTATATTGATATATATGTACATATATACTATAATAAGATCATAAGGAACAGGAAAACAAACAGAGCACAAGAAAGGCGGTAGCTTATATGACATTTAAAGTAATAGTAACTTATAAGGTACATGATGGTTCAGTAATGACAAAAGAACTAACAGGAGTTGAAAAAGTTGAAAAGACATGGGAGAAAATCGGTGGTGATAATGTTGAGATCGTTAAGGTATACGAAAATTCTTGGCAATGGTATACATGGGCGGCCGCTGGAATTTTAAACATTAATATGATAGCAGAGCAATAAATAAAACCCGCCCCGGTCCGGTAATAGGCCGGGAGAAAGGAAGTAACCGTGTATAAATATATGAATTTTTCGACCTACTTAATTGAAATGACGGGCTTGTCGATCTATGATTTCTCGGTGCTGGAATGGGGGGCCATCTGAACAGCTAAAAGAAAGAGCCAGGAATGATCTTGCTGAACGTGGATATATAGAAATGGGAGTATAGTAAAGGGCGGCTCATCACCGCCCAATTTTCTGTCTTGCGTCACAACGCGATCCGCAAAACGTTATATAAGTATGCTCATTAATCCGCAGGGTGGCAGCTCCCCCATGGCTCCGCCCTGTCTCCTACATCAGCCGGCATCTGGTGCCTTGTGTCTTCTGCGTCAAAAACCACATTGCAGTAATATCCGTATCAAGGACCAGTTCGGCCATCTCACGGGTCTTCTGGTATTTTGCGTTTTTGACAGCCCGGGCATGTCGCTGATATGTTTCAATCATCTCAAAAAACATTTCGTCTGTTCTGTTCATTTTTCCCCTTCTTTCCCTTATGATTATATTTTTCACACTGTCAGAGTATGTAGCCAGATACCTTAATACATTATATGTTTTTACAATCTGGTGGACCAGAGTTCAAAAACAGATAAGCAGCCGGAAAGCCGCGTATCGTGGGCCTTCCGGATTAAATCGGTATATAATAATAGCATTTTAGTTTTCCGTGTTCTTTATCGTACACGATCTTTTTGACGATTCCGCGCAACGCATTACCCTTGACTTCATATCCTACTTCTGGGTTTTTCAGAAGATCGAGGGTATTCTGGATTCTGCTTTGCAATGCCTTACGATCATCTTCCGCATTGCGGGCGGGACCGTCCTTCAGTTCTCTAAGCTGAGCGTTCAGTTCCTCACGTTCTTTCTTAATCCTACCTCTATTATCTCTGTATTCTTCTAATGTGTCAATCCCATTTTCATAAGCGTCACGAATTCTCGACTCCTTGATAGACAGGCGGGAGAGCGAGGATTCTATTTTTGATATGGAGACATCAGAGTCTGGAACGGATTGCCTGATATACTCGTACTTGATGTGAGGATCATTTACAGCCATATCCAGAGATTTTAATATGGATTTTTCCACTTTGCTGACCGTAATACTGCAGGATTCGCCATGAATACCTTTAGCATATTTCCAACATTGGAAGAAACTGGGGTTTCGGCCAGTATTTTTAGATTTATTATAGCCGAGACTGGCGCCACAATATCCACATTTTAAAAGGCCAGAGGCCCAGTGGAGGCAGGAAGAGGTTTCTCTGCGGTTTAATGGTTTGTATTCTCGTTGCATACGTGTCTGATTATCTTCAAAGATAGCAGTGATGGAAGTCCTGCATTCGTGAGGTCCCTGGAAGGTGAAGCCATTCCATGTTACAATACCAACATAGAATTTGTTCTTGAGAATGCCTTCTATGGCTCTTTTATCAAAAAGATTTCCACGTTTGGTACGGTAGCCGTGATCGTTGGCACTCCTTGCGATGGCGCGCATGTCTGCACCTGAGTGATAAGTTTGGTGGATGTATTCCGCGACGGCATATTCGGATTCGTTTATAATGAAGGGTTTGCCACCACCAACCGCCTGATATCCCAGACAAGGGGCGGATTGATAACCTTCGCGCAATGCTTTTTCTGTCATGCCACGCAGAACTTCGCCAGACAGATTAAAGGAATAATACTCATCAAACCATTCGATGATCGTTTCTATTAGTCGGCCGAACATTCCTTCTGCGATTGGTTCAGATACGCTTTTGATATCTACGCTGCATTTTTTTCGAAGGATTCCCTTGTAAAAGGTGCTTTCTTCCTGGTTACGGGCAAAGCGGGAGAATTTCCAGAGATAAAGTCTACGAAAAGGTGCAGGTGTCTGTGACTTTGCGGTAGCGATCATACGTTGGAATTCTTCTCGGTTATCGGCTCGGCGCCCGGAGACACCGCGTTTTTCAATGAAGACGAACTCATCTGGTATGAAAAAGCCGTCCTCTTTGGCTGAATCTCGGATTACTCTAAGCTGAGCGTCTGGGGAGAGTTCTGTCTGGTCATCGGTACTGACACGGATGTATGCAGCGCCTATTTGTAAGTACTCTGCTTCTTTTTTCATGTCTATCACTTCCTTGATTAAATGTACGTGAAAAAGTACAAAAAATACGCCATACCTTTGACAGATAGACGCCGAAATGATACAATATATGTGTACAGGATATATGTATCGGGCCTGCCCGGTATGATTTATTCAAAAGCCGTTCTGGTTCCCGCCAGAGCGGTTTTTCATTTCTATATAACTATAAATATCAAATCTTTCATTTCTGTTGATCTCATTCAGCGATTTAATGTATATTCCCAGCCGTTCTTGTTGTCTTTTAGAGAGGATATGTAAATCATTAATATCTGATCCGGCATAGTATTGCAGGATTTCATACTTCAGGCTCTCGATCCGGTACTTAATAACAGCTGGGGGGACATGGCACAGATCCGCAGTATAATATTTGAATTCTTCGATATCTTTGCGGCCTGGAGCATTGCCGACACATTCTTTCAAAAAAGGAATGAAAAACTTATGAGGGATGAAGAACTCAGCGGAGCCCTCGTTCGCCTGCCACTCCAGAAACGGATCTTGTTTAGGTGCCACGCCTGTGTCAAAGCAATTAAAAACCTTCTGTTCTAACTTCCTATGTATAGCCAGATGAACCAGTTCATGACCACAATCATAGTTTTGCTCTGTTTCTGACCGCTTGCTATTCAGCAGAATAATATCAGGATATGGTTTTTCACTTATATAAGTCATTCCACGAAGCCCCCGGCTCTTAAACGGGAGCCTTTCTAATTGTATTCCATAATCCCAACGCCTAATAAGATTTATTCCATATTGGTATGGGCCAAATCCTAAAAAGCGTTTCATGCGTATGACGTTTCTATATAACTGTTCTTTCTCCGATGTCAATCATTTCTCACCTCTTAATCTCTTTATTGTTTCCAATGCAAGCTTAATATCGTCCGGATCGATTCCGCTGTCCTGAGCCTCTTTTGCGTAGGATAAGTATATTCCCTTCAGATCACTAAAAGGATTCTTTTTCTCTTCAGGCTCCTCTTTGCCGGTCATTAAATAGTCAAGAGATACTCCGAAATAATCAGCTATTAATTTTGCTTTATCAGGACTGAGAAGGTTTCTTCTGTTCTTCCAATTACTGAATGTTGATTGACTTATACCCGTAGCCTTGGATACCTGATAAGTTGTTACATTAAATTTTTGTAATAAATGTTCAAAAACCTCGTACACTTTTTGTGCTCCTTTCACAAAAAACGCATAGTTCACAAAATGGGCGCAAAAAGCGTTGACTACTTCCAAAAAGGATGCTATAGTATAACCATACTTCACCATATGAAAGTAATATAAACAATAAGACCAAATTGTGATGCGTTAAAAATGTGATACTTTAACTGGTAATTGAAGTATATCACATTTGTGAAGTATTATCAATAGAAAGGAGGTAGCATTTTGTACGAAAAGTTTGCACTATTATTAGAGAAAACAAACAAAACTGCATATCAGGTATCAAAAGATACAGGGATAGGCGAAAATGTTTTCTCTCATTGGAAATCCGGACGAAGCAAACCGAAGGTTGACAAGCTTAAAATCCTTGCTGATTACTTTGGTGTTCCGATCGAATATTTTCTCGAATAATGATCGAACGTACATTCGATCTGTAAGACTATTGTACCTCGGATATGTGAAGGTGTCAATGGGAAGATGAGGAAGAGAAAGGACAACGCAAGTAGTACAACCAGTCATACATACAATCTATCAGAGAGGGGTGGTGATATGGCAAAAGAACTGATCATTGAAAATTATATCGAGATCGACGGAGAGGACGTCCTGATGGATACTCTCTCAGAAGAAAAAAGAGCAGAGATTGCAATTTTGTTACAGGATACAGCAATGTCATATGCGGGATACAAAAGAGTGCAGACTCCCGGGTGATCCGGGACTGATGGACAAGCAGTGGGAGGTGATGGACATGCAGAAGTACATTGACAACCTCGACGACTTCGAGGACGACAGCCGGCCGCCGATTGTGGATATGGCCGAGTGGCTGGTATCACGGATTATTGCGGCGGGAGGAATTATGCTGATACTTATGTTGTGCGCGTCGATGGAGGCGCTGTGAGAGGAGGGAAAGGCAAATGAAGAGAGTAAATGCCGAGGAAACATATTTCGACAGTATGAGTGATACGGTCATTGTCCTGTGTTGCAAGGAGGATATCGCCGAAGAAGGGCCTGAGCACATCGTGCTGGAGCCGGTATGGAAAAAATATGAACCGGACGACAGCCCTGTAGAATATCTGACATTGGCGGATATTTCAGAGCAGTTTCAGGGACGCTGTTGTCTCATGGTAATCGCAGAAAGTCCATTAAGAGGGCACGTCTACCGCTACAACAACTGCGGAGAAAAAGAGTGGCTGGAAGTTGGGACAACCTGTGGTTATGCATAAAGCTGTGAGAGGAGGTGAAGGACGATGAAAAAGCGATTAGAGAAGAAGGCAGAGAAGCGGAAGCGTGAACAGATCCACAGACTGCTTGACTTGGCACTGGACATCAACGGACTGGGTATGAGGAAGCAGAATGTTACTGGCAACCTGCCGACAGCATTTTTCTATTATTCAGGGCATACTGCCAGTATCGATGTTCATGTTCATTCGCGTGGCTGGTGTATTGACGATGTGCAGGATAAAAAAGTAAGCGCATATACAGATAAAGCCGGCGGGCTTGAACGCGCAGTCCGCCAGTTGAAAGAGATAAAAGCAGAAACCCCAGGAGCTGCAACTCCCAGGGAATCAAAGTAACTACTAACAATTTTACACTCCTATTATATCAGAGGGAACAGGAGATTTCAAGATGAAAGAAAGATATCACAGGCTTTGGGTATCTCTAAGAGAGCAGCTGACAGATCAGGAAAATAGCAAGGGTGGCGAAATATATTCGGCCAAGTCCGATGTGCTGCATGAGGTTCTGACATTGATGGCCAAAATGGAGGCCGCGCAATTTTTGGAGGATTGAACGATGGTAAAAGCAAAAGATTTAAAGGTTGGACAGGTTGTCCGGTTGGAATGCGGAGATGCCGGAAACTGGGGAAACTTCGAAGTTGATAAGATTACTGCCCTGGAGGATTCCGTGGAAGTGCTCTGCCATCATGGAGTAATACATATGGAGTTTTCATGGGAAACGGATAAGATGCTGGAGGTGATTGGATGAATGTTTACGAAAAACTCCAACATGTCCAGGAAGCGTTGAAAGCCCCGAAAAATCAGTACAATAAGTTTGGCGATTATCACTATCGAAACTGCGAGGACATACAGGAAGCGGCCAAACCCCTTCTGAAAGAAGTAAAGGCAGCACTGGTAGTGGGGGACGAGTTGGTCCTGATCGGGGATCGATATTACATTAAAGCCACTGCACGCTTTATTGACTGCGAATCTACTGATAAGGTAGAAAATACGGCTTACGCCAGAGAATCACTGGACAAGAAAGGCATGGACGCCTCCCAGGTAACAGGTAGTACCAGCAGTTATGCGAGAAAGTACGCCCTCAATGGTCTGTTCTGTATTGATGATGTGAAAGATGCTGACAATCAGGATAATACTGATAAGAAGTCAGCGGGAGGTCAAAAACAGAATCCCAAATCTGGAAAGAAACCAGCTGCGGGTCCGGCGGCGCCTTCCGGACTGGATTCAGAAGGAGAGAAGGCCGCTGCTGAAAAAATTGATCAGGCAAAGCTGAAAGTAATCAGGAAAGAGCTTGAGCGGACCGGTCTTGAGGATAATGTGATACTCAACTTATTCAAAGTCAGGGAACTGGAAGAAATCACAAACGGCCAATTTATCACAGTTATGAAGAAATTTAAGGCAACACCATCAAAGGAGGCATAAGAAATGAATACGGTACAGTTAGTTGGACGGCTCACGAGAGATCCGGAAGTAAGATACACAGACAGTGGGACTTCCATTGCCAGGTTTAGCGTAGCCTGTGACCGGAGGTTTAACCGGGAAGGAGAAGACAGTGCAGATTTCATATCCTGCGTTGCCTTTGGGAAGACAGCAGAGTTCTTAGAAAAGTATTTTTATAAAGGAAAAAGGATAGGACTGAATGGAAGAATTCAGACGGGCTCCTATACGAATAAGGAAGGGCAGAAGGTTTATACAACGGATGTCATAGCAGAAAACGTAGAATTCGTAGAAAGCAAGAATTCTGGTGATGCTGATGGTAATGTCCAGAGGCCGGAGCCGACAAGTGCTATTGGTGATGGCTTCATGAATATCCCGGATGGGGTGGAAGATGAAGGTCTGCCTTTTAATTAGGAGGAATTGTGGTAATACAGATAGACAGCAGGGAGAAAGAGAGGGCAATCGCAAAGATTGTTGCAGAGTTTGACCAGCATAATATAAAACATCCAGTCTCAAAGCTGCTTGTTGGCGATTATATGAATTATGACAATCCGAGGCTTATTGTAGACCGGAAGCAAAATCTCACAGAACTGTGCAGCAATGTATGCCAGGGGCACGACCGGTTCCGCAGGGAGTTAGTCCGCGCCATGGAGAATGAGATTGAACTGGTATTTCTGATAGAACATGGAAAGGGAATCGCAAAGCTGGAAGATGTAATCTGGTGGAATAATCCAAGATCAGTGAAGCGGGTACGGGGAGTCGACGGAAGATGGAGGGACATGAAGACCAATGCCATGCAGGGAGAGGTTCTGTATAAAATCCTCTGCACGATGCAGCGGAAATATAACTGCCGGTTCCTGTTCTGCAGCAAAGAGGAGACCGGAAGACGGATTATAGAACTGCTGGGAGGTGAGCCGGTTGACGGTGGAAGAAATTAAAGCAGCATACAGCATGAGAGATATCGTGGAGCGGTACGGCTTTCACCCAACACGGGCGGGGTTCATTCCCTGCCCCTTCCATTCAGGCGACCGGCAGCCGTCATTGAAGGTGTACGATCGGGACTTCCACTGCCATGCCTGTAACACACACGGGGACATCTTTGATTTTGTGATGTTGATGGACGATGTAGATTTTAAGACAGCCTTCCAGAGCCTGGGCGGGGAATATCAGAAGCCGACATTTTCCAGCCGCATGAAGATATACGAGGCTCAGAAACGGCAGGAAATGCGCCGGAAAGTGCGAGAACAGATTGCAGCACAGAAAGAACTTAACAACACACTTATAACCGTCTACAGGTCCTATATGGAGCGCTCAGAGCCGCTGAGCGACGTTTGGACGGATTGCTATAACGCTTTGCAATATCAACTGTATTTGCAGGCAGAATTAAACGATATGGAAGCGAGGTGGTAGCATGGTGCCGTTAAAAGAGTTGACGGCCGAAACGATCCTGTCAAAGGAGATTTTGACGGAAGTATTCGATCAGGAAGACGAATTATACCGCGCCGAGCTGCTTGCCTCGCTGGGCCTGCGGGCCACGGAGCTGAAGGTGAAAACGGAGTTCCGGGAGATGGTAGCAGCTTATAAGCGGATCGAAAAGGAAATGAAGCGGCAGGAAAGAGACAAAAAAAGCCAGCCGTGCACACTGGAGCAGTGGACGAATTTCAGCGGACCCTATGACAACATGCAGTGCAAGCAGTGGATTGCCTCCGAAAATGGGATCTATCTCAATAATCCGTCAACAGGCTATACGGATATTCTGGCCTGCTATCATCCCATCTTGCCGATAGAACGATTGAAGAATCTTGAGACTGGAGAGGAGCAGATCAAACTGGCCTATAAACGGAATGCACGCTGGGAGGAGATTATTGTACCAAAGACGCTGGTGACGTCTGCCAATAAAATAGTAGCGCTGTCAGGCCGTGGAATCGCCGTTACGAGCGAAAACGCCAAGTATTTGGTGAGATACCTGGCTGACGTCGAAAATGCCAACGAGGAGCATATAAACGTGCAGTATTCCACATCGAAACTGGGGTGGATCCGGAAAGGATTTCTGCCTTATGATACAGAGATTGTGTTTGATGGAGATGCCCGGTTCCGGCAGATTTACGATAGCGTGGGTCAAGCCGGGAGCCGGGAGGAATGGTTCAGCCACGTGAAGGAACTGCGCCGGTCTGGAAGGATTGAAATCAAGTTCATGCTGGCAGCTTCATTTTCAAGCGTACTGGTGCAGCCCTTGGGAGGCCTGCCATACCTTGTGGATCTCTGGGGGGAGACAGAGGGCGGCAAAAGTGTGTCAACCATGGTAGCGGCATCGGTATGGGCGGATCCGGACGAGAACGCCTATATCGGGGATTATAAAACCACTGATGTAGGACTGGAGGCTAAGGCGGATATGCTTAATCATCTGCCACTGATCCTGGACGACACAAGTAAAAAGAACCGAAAAATTGAAGAAAATTTCGAGGGGCTGGTATACGACCTGTGTTCTGGTAAGGGAAAAACCAGATCTAACAAGGATTTGGGGCTTAACCGGGAGAATCACTGGAAGAACTGTATCCTGACCAATGGAGAGCGGCCGCTGACGTCCTATGTGACGCAGGGCGGTGCGATTAACAGGGTCCTGGAACTTGAATGTAGAGATTATGTATTCAAGAATCCGGGATACACAGCCGAGCTTGTAAAACACAGCTATGGCCACGCAGGGCGTGAGTTCGTGGAGTTGGTAAAGGATCTGGGAGTAGACGCTATCCGTGAAATCCAGCAGGACTTTCTCCGCCAGCTGGCAGACGATGAAAAGATGCAGAAGCAGAGCCTGTCTCTGTCGATTGTTCTGACAGCCGATAAGCTTGCTACGGACTATTTATTCAAGGATCGTCAGTACATAAGCCTGGAGGAAGCCAGAGAGGTCCTGGTGGACCGTAACGAGCTCTCTGACAATGAGCGGTGTTATCAGTTCATTCTTGATAAGATCGCCATGAATCCAGCCAGATTTGACGATAAAGTGGAGAACGTGGAGAAGTGGGGAACCATTGAAGAGGGCTATGCCATCATTTATACTACCGCATTTACGTCACTATGCAAAGAGGGGGGATTTTCCCGGGCGTCTTTCCTATCATGGGCGAACCGCAAAGATATCATCCAGACAGACGGGAGCGGCAAGCGACTGGATCGAGTAAAGAGTTTTAATGGTAATAAGGTGCGTTGCATTTTTCTAAAACTGAATGGCAACATGGACAAGGACGGGTTTATAAAGGTCGAAGAAGATGGACAGACGGAGTTACCATTCAAATGAGGTTACAGTAACCAAAGCATGGTTACCGCAAAAACCTAGATTTTATGCGGGTTTAAGGGCTGTTTTGAGGGTGAGTAACCAAGTAACCAAGAAAAAACACGTCCTATATAGAGAAAAAAATATTTTACAATCTTTGTATAATGTTTAACAATGTTTTGTAAAAAATGTCTCGCGCGTAAGGGAACCAAAAAAGTATGGTTACTTTGGTTACCGTAGTCAATAAAGCTTTATTTTATGCGGGTTTGAGCGGTAACCTAAAACTTTAAAAATATGGTTACAGTAACCATAAAATTTGGTTACTCGGAGGTAATAGCATGACAAACGACGAAATAAAGAACATTTTCAACGATGTACACAACGTTTTCTGGGTAAAGTGGAGGAACAAGGTACTGGAACGTGGATCTTATGAATGGGAACAGTTTATTCAGGACGGTAATGAGCTCATGGGAAAATACAGCTATTGTTCCTTAGTCACTCGTAACGTATGTGAATTAATTGGAGAAATGGCTGATCGTATGGAGGCGGTGAAAAGAAATGCCAGGAAAAAAGAAAAGTGATCCTTCAGAAAAAAAACAGCCCGTTGTATGTACCATCTGCGGGCAGGAGATTTATGGGGATCACGTATACATAAAAACCAGAAGGTGGACGGAGTTGCGGATACACTTTGAGTGTATGCCAGGAGGGAGAGGACGAAATGATGGAGGAAGTTGATAGATATTATCAGGGAAATATAACACTGGAGGAGGCTGAAAACTATATTGCCTCCGGCATGATGACGGCAGTCAGAGCGTTCGTGGCTAATGGATACTATCTGCGGAGGATCCGAGACGAAAAGCTCTATAAAGAATCCGGATATAAGAATTTTAAGGAATACTTGGAAGATCGGTATAAGAAAGATGAGGGCTGGGCCTCGAAGTGCATCAAAGTCAATCAGCAGTTGTCCGTGGGTGGTAACTCCCCAATACTGGACAGCAAATACTGTGATTACAACGACAAGTACAAGCTGGTAGAGCTGGCATCCATGACAGAGGAGCAACGCAGCCAGGTGAGCCCGGATATGTCCGTCAAGACGCTGAGGGAATTCCGGAAAGGAGACGCCGAAAATCTTGTGACGTCACAAGAAAATCAGGCAAAAGAAAGTGCGCAGGAAGAAGTTTTTGATATCCAAGAAGTTTCGACGGTCGAAACTCCAGAGCCGGAGAAGTTGTCGGCTTATGGCAAACCCATTAAAGTATATCCGGCAGATTCCCTGATTGTAATGCCTGGTTGCGAGGGTGGACACGATTGCTTCATGTGCCATCTGCAATGCGATATCCGGCAGGAATACTGCCGATGTGTGGAAGCAACGACAGGGAACCCGTTCCCGTGCGAGCAGATCGAACGCATTGACACCCTCAGAGAAGAGATTGGAGATCGATGCCAATTTATTGATCTGGATCAGGCGTATCACCGAGCAGGAGATCATGAGCCGGTCCCGTGTTGCAAGGAGTGTACGGAGCCATGTCAGTATGCCTGTGAGCGGTCGATCAGGAAGCGGGAGGCAGAGGAGCCGGAGCCTAAACCCGTACAGAGTGAGCCAGATCCGGTGATCGACGCCGAGTTTGAGGAAGTTTCGGAACTAGGGGAAGAATGGAAACCGATCGGAGAAATGGATCTGTCCAGTAGAACTGAAAATACACTGAAAAGAGCTGGGATTGATACCGTCGAGAAACTGATATCCATGAGTGATGAGGAGCTTGCTGCAGTCAGGGGTATGTCAAATCGGGCCCTGGAAGAAATTAAGACGAAGCTTAACGAGCTTGAGTCCGCAGACAAGGCAGAGCCGGAGGAGTCCACGACAGACTTGCAGGTGGTCCGCCAGATGCTGGAAAAGGAAAATAAGCTTCTGAGCACCTGTCTCCTGACTGTGTCGGATCAGAACGATATCCATATCCGGCAAATGAAGCTTAGGGTTGCAGCATTGGCCGCATTTGCGAGCGATCTTGATGATATCGAGAACCCTCCACCGGAGCCAGAGCGCATATACACCCTGGAGGAAGTGGCGAAGGAGATCATGCGCCTGGAGGCGGCATTCCTCGGAGCGCCGGTGGAGGTAAAGCAGTCAGCACCTTACTGCAAGAATGTAATGAGGCTGGACGCCATGAGGCTATTGTATGACAGCATGAGAGGAGAATAAGAAAATGTATAGCACCAGACCACAGCGGAAGACGCTTACAAAATTATGCCCGTATTGCGGGAAAACCCGGACGTATACATACCGAGATGGATACGATGAGGTGGACTATTGTACCGGACGCAGTCGGTACATACCGTCAAAAACCGAAGATGATGGCTGTGATTGTCTTTTAGGAAAGATGGAACATTCTTCGCAAAAGATACGGATTAAAAAACAGTGCGCTAACTGTGCATGGAATGAAAACGGAAATTGCACAAATAAACAGGAGCGAATCGACGTTTCGGAGATGTTTGGAATCTATGGAGAACTTGCCATTAAAGATAAGTCAAAACGCTGTAAACATTATGAGTTATCGAAAAATATATTCAATACTTTTATAGAACTTACAGAAAATTAAGAATTTCCAGAAGGAGAAAATAATGAGAAATTATACTAAATATAGCGAATCAGATTTGCTTGTCTGCTATAAGAAAGGCGATAACGGTTGTGAAATATCTATGTTGTTCAACAAGGAGACAAAGACAGTCGATATAACCGTAATGATGTTTCACAACACAGGGGAACCGACAATGGAGCCAATGGATGAATGGGAAAAACATTCCGCGGACAAAGGGCATTGGCAGATGGAAATCACCTGCATGGGGATGGAGGATATTGAGTTTCTGCATCGCAAGAGCCTAGAACTGTTTGGACAGGAGAATTAAGATTTTCGGAAGGAGTAAATAATGATTAAGCCAGTGGACGATTATGGAGAGTTACGTTGTCCGGATTGCAATACAATTATACGTTGTAATGATTGCGGCGATATGCCGGATAAGTGCCCAGGGTGCGGTGAAGTGGTCGATTACACAGATTATGTTCAGATAGATTAGAATTTAATGGGCGCCGGGCGTCCAGCATGGTGCAGAAGGGTTCAAGTCCCCGAACTGGCGGGTTCGACTCCTGCCAGTGCAAGGCGCAAAACCATGCATATTAGTATTTCCGGGAGAACCGGGGAGGGATAAAACGTGATTGATATCAACAAACCTTTAAAGGCAAAGATGTATGGATTTGACGAGGCGTATTATGATCCAGACGGAGAGGACGAGCGCGGGAAATATATTTTGGTGGATGTACAGTTTATCGTATTGCCACATCTGCCTTATACAAAAAACACAGAGATTGTAGCTAATGCTGGCAGGTCAGATTGCTTTGAGCTTCTGCCGCAAGATTAACATTTCCGGGAGAACCGGAGGAAGGAACAGGTATGACTGTAAGAGAAGCAATTGAAGGATTTAAAATAGACAATGGTCTTCTGGCTGGAAAAGAAGATGGAGTTGTGGAGCGAAATAATATGGCAATTGAAGCGCTTGAAGTAATGGAGCATCATAGGTGGATTCTGATTGAGGAGAGGCTACCAGAAACCAGTGGAGTAATGCGAGAGGACGAAAAACTACTGATTTTATTACCTGATGGTATGAGGACGGTTTCTTTTTATATTAATACCGCATCAGGTAGAAAAGTATTTTTTGATGGATGGGATTCATATAAGCCAGTTGCCTGGATGCCATTACTCAATTATATGCAAAACTGATATTTGAACGATGAAGGGAGGCAATATATTGAGCCTTAAAGAAGAAATGGCAAAGCACCGGAAATACGAGGATCTGCTAAAGGATCAGACGCCTGAAAGAACGTGGTCTATGGACATGCCGGCCTACTGCTACACACCGGCGTGTCCGGATCCGGAGCTGCGGGAGCCGATCTGGAGGAGGCACAGACGTCAACCGAGTATCAGGGCCGCGAAGGTGGAAAGGATCTGCCTGATCTGCCGGAAGCGATGGCCGGCGGAATGTAGCCGGAAGAACTGTGATTGTGAGAGGCAGGGGCATTTGTATGCGATTGGAGGTTATAATCATCCGAGGATAGGAGGCAGGTCCAGTGACTCTAAATGAATTAAAACAGATCCACAAGAATAATGTGAAACTGGGGCAGCTGACGCAAAGGTATACAGAACTTAAAGGAGATTACGGTATTAACGGAAAAGAAGTTGATGGTATGCCGTTCGTGGGGCGAGTCTATGATACCTCAATGAGCAAGAGAGAAGAAGCCTGTGATATTGAAATAGAGTACAAGGAACTCTGTTATGAAAATGAACTGTTAATTCGGAAGGCCAGACAGTACATAGAGCAATTTCCCGATTGGCAGCTTAGAATGATCTTAACTCTATGCTACATCAATGCAATGCCCACATACGATGTTGCGGCGGCTGTAGGAATAACAGAGCAGATGTGTCAGAAGATTCTGTTTGTGCATTTCAATAATTTATTCTAGTTGTTATAGATGTTATAAAACTATTGCTTTTTTCATGGTATTGTGTTAGACTATGAATGGTGAAGTATGTAAAAAGATGAATGATAATTCTTATGGGTTATCAACTGATTATAAAATTCTCCTTTTGAAGAGTCCTTGCAGAGATGCGGGGGCTTTTCTTTTACATTATATTGTGATAAACTGATCCCATAATCATACGTGGGAGGAAAGAGCATGAGGCTGTATAGTATGTATTTTTTGTGTAAAAATAATATTATGGTCTTTGAGAATTTGGTAATACAGACAAGAACCCTAAGCGGAAGTCAGATACGCTATATCTCTAATTGGCTTTCTATAGTTAAAATTTTAAATAAGTTGTCAGGAGTGCCGTGTTTAAAGTCTGCAACAACAGCTTTATATGAAAGTATACCAACTATGCTTAGGGATCAGGATCAATTTGATTTTGATAATACAACATATTCGAACTTTGTGCGAGAGCAACGGAATTTAATTAGCCGCATGAATACTGTTATTGATTTATATGAAAGTTCGCATAATGATCAGCCTTATGCTCTGGGATTTGATATTAAATTACCCGATTTCACGTCTTTGAAGGAAGTGTCTCAATGCATGCGAGATTTGGATTTTATAACCAGTCAATGCCCGTATTTAATGATACCTGATTCAGAGATAAAATATAAATCTGTGGATATTGGGTCATTTTGGATTACATTTTTCGTGGTCGGATCTGCGGCAACAACTATATTACTAAATTTAAGCAAGATCGTGGAAGCTGCAACAAGAATTAAATCGCAAGTTATAACTGTAAAGCAGCAAGAGGAAGTATTGCGCTCTATGGAAATTAAAAATGAAATAGCCTCTGACATGATGGATACATTTAAGATAATCAATAAACAGTTAACAGATAGATGTGTAAAAGATCTCGAAAATGAGATTGGCGAATTAAAAGATGGAGACGAACTTGACAGAACGGGAAGAAGTATTGAGAGAATGGCCGAGTGGTTAGCAAAAGGGATGCAAATATACTCCGCTATTGATGCCCCATCTGAGGTTAAAACATTGTTTCCGCAACAAGAGGAGCAACCGCTTTTGAAGGAGGATGTAATTAAGTTGTTGGAATTGAAAGCAAGAGAAGAGAATAAGAGCGAATAAAGAGATAGCCCCGGCTGTCTCTTTTCTTTTACCCAAAAACGAAACGAATGAGAGGTGGTGGTGATGGCAAGGCCGAGAAGCCCAAATCAG
>OBKG01000384.1_pt1 | contig 20253 bp, 19 predicted proteins | sample 1519741 | NCBI WGS metagenome assembly OBKG01 (sample SAMN00265072, study PRJEB22529) | human gut metagenome
TAAGACACCGCCCTTTCACGGCGGTAACACGGGTTCAAATCCCGTTGGAGTCATTTTTTCGTATCATAAATTAGATACGTTTGCATATACTATATTATATGGCGCCATAGCCAAGTGGTAAGGCATGGGACTGCAACTCCCTGATCACCAGTTCAAATCTGGTTGGCGCCTTTTTACTTTAATAACGCGGGGTGGAGCAGTCTGGTAGCTCGTCGGGCTCATAACCCGAAGGTCGTTGGTTCAAATCCGGCCCCCGCAACTCTAAGACAGTCTGGATATCGAAAGATATCCGGCTTTTTTATATTTTAAGGCATCTGGGCACGAAAAGTTGTCAAGCATTTCAAAAAGTGAGGGGTTGGGGAGAAGAGGTGGGCTTTCTAACTTTGTACTTTATTTAAAGGAGGGATTATGAATCATAAGAACAAGATGGAGACCCGACCGATGTTTCCGTTGATCGTATCCATGGCAGTACCTCCGCTCATATCCATGTTTATGCAGTATACATATAATTTTGTAGACTGTATGTTTGTCTCATGGATTGGAGAAAAGGAACTGACTGCCGTGTCTCTGGCATTTCCAATCACAACCCTGATGATTGCGATGTCCATATGGATCGGTGTCGGCGTTAATGTACTAATCGCAGATAATCTTGGGCAAAAGAATCAGGACAGGGCAAATAGTGTTGTCACAAATGGTATATTGCTTTCAGCTGTTATGGGAATCATCGTTACCGGTGCTGTGCTTGTGATAACAAAACCTTTTTTTTCATCTTTTACAGACGATCCGGAAATATATCATTTAGCTGTCCGCTACATGAGAATCTGTGCTTTTTTGGAAGTATCCAGTATGGTACATATTTGTATTCAAAAGATTCTTCAGGGAACAGGGAATATGATCGGTCCCATGTGGTTTCAGATCGCGGGAGTTGTCCTGAACTTTATACTTGACCCGATTCTTATATTTGGCTATTTCAATTTTCCTAAAATGGGCATCGAAGGGGCCGCTGTGTCAACTGTATGCGGGTATACGCTTTCCATGATTTTAGCCTTTATTGTACTTATTTTCCGAAAGCAAAAGGTCAGGCTAAAAATAAGAGGTTTTCATATTGATTTCCAGATGATAAAAGAAATTTTTGTGATCGGATTTCCATCCTTTATCATGAATGCCCTGGGAGCATTTATGATTTACTTTACAAATATATTTCTTGTTGTATATTCCACGACTGGGGTAGCATTTTTCGGGGCATATTTTAAATTGCAGCAAGTTGTCATTATGACTTTAAATGGTCTTGTACAAGGATGTATTCCGATTATGAGTTATAACTATGGTGCAAAAAATATGCCAAGGCTTCGTCAGGCATTTAAATATGGAACAGGAATAGGAATTGGCCTTACAGGCATCAGCATTATTCTGTTTTGGACATTTCCGGAACAGATTTTAAGGATTTTCAATGCATCCGATGAAATGATGACATTTGGAGTGCCCGCATTAAAAATTATGTGTACAAGTTATGTATTTGCCGCGGCGGCCACAATGGCTGCATCGTTTATGCAGTCAACCAGGAGAGTTGGATTCAGTCTGATCATTAATATACTGAGGCAGCTGATACTTCTGCTGCCATTTATGTGGATTCTTTCATATTTTATTGGTATGAAAGGAATCTGGTGGTCTTTTTTAGCTGCGGAAACGATAACTGTATTCATAAGTATCTGTTTATATAGAAGATATCCGGTAGAATTTTCGAATGACCCTGTGTAGAGCAGGAAAAAATATGAATTACAGAACGTTTTATTCTTGCAGAATTCCATTCAAGCAAGTATAATCAAAAAAGAAAAAAAACAGACAGGAGAAAAAATATGAGTATACGTATAGGTATTTTAGGTTATGGAAATCTCGGACGCGGAGTGGAATGTGCAGTCCGTCAGAATCCGGATATGGAACTTGCTGCAGTTTTTACAAGAAGGAACCCACAAGATGTAACGATTCTTACAGAGTCGGCGGTAGTGTGCAATGTGGCGGATGCGGCAGACTGGAAGGATAAAATAGATGTAATGATCCTGTGCGGCGGAAGCGCCACAGACCTTCCTGTACAGACGCCGGAATATGCCTCTATATTCAATGTTGTGGACAGTTTTGATACACATGCAAGAATTCCGGAGCATTTCGCTAATGTTGATAAAGCTGCGAAAGAAGGAGGAAACGTAGGCATTATTTCCGTGGGATGGGACCCAGGAATGTTTTCTTTAAACAGAATGTATGCTAATGCGATCCTTCCAGACGGAAAGGACTATACATTTTGGGGCAGAGGAGTAAGTCAGGGCCATTCGGATGCAATCCGCCGGATAGATGGAGTAAAAGACGGAAAGCAGTATACAATTCCCGTAGATACAGCACTGGAAGCAGTAAGAAACGGAGAGGACCCTGAACTTACAACCCGTGAGAAACATACGAGAGAATGTTTTGTCGTGCTGGAAGAAGGGGCAGATGCGTCAATGATAGAGTCAGAGATCAAAAATATGCCGAATTATTTTGCAGACTACGATACAACCGTGCATTTTATAAGTGAAGAAGAATTAAAAAGAGATCACAGCAGCATTCCTCACGGAGGATTCGTTTTGAGAAGCGGAAAGACCGGATGGGAAAACGAAAATAAGCATCTGATTGAATATAGTTTGAAGCTGGATTCTAATCCTGAGTTTACATCCAGTGTTATTGCGGCATATGCAAGGGCCGCTTACAGACTTGCCAAAGAAGGACAGACAGGATGCAAAACTGTATTTGATATTGCGCCTGCATACCTCAGTGCGAAAACAGGAGAAGAACTGCGCAAAGAATTATTATAATAAGATATATAAAAAAACTCCGGAGCAAAACATGAACTCCGGAGTTTTTTTGTAACGTTTTTTAGAAATCAAGCATAGTCTTTCCTTCACCGCAGCAGTTTTCAAAGTCGCGGATGAAGTCTTTTACGGCACCTTCAGCAACCTGGTTGAATGCGAGGGTTTTCAAGGTATCCGGATTGACTGTGACAGATCCGATACCGAATTTGCCCATTTCAAGAACCTGCTGAGAGTTTTTGAAAGATGCACCGAGGACTTCCGCATCATATCCTGCAGCCCTGACCATGGTATGAATATCTTTTGAAATCTGCACACCATTGTATCCTAAGTTATCCAGGCGGTTTACATAAGGGGCGAGGAACTTAGCTCCTGCTTTCGCAGCCATGAATGCAGGCATTACACCGTAAATAGCGGTTGCGGTTACGTTAATTCCCTCTTTGCTCAGGATAGAAATCGCTTTTAATCCGTTTGCAGTTACGGGTACTTTAATGTACATGTTGCCGCCGATGGCATCAACCATATGTTTTGCTTCTTTTACCATATCATCGGTCTCTGTTGAAAGCACCTGTGCATGAAGCATCGCTTCTTCCGGGATCAGAGCACGGATCTTCTTTAACTGGTCCATAGGATCAGGATTTCCGGTCTTGCCCAAGATCGTGGGATTGGTAGTGACTCCATCATAAGGATATATTGCATAGAGTTCCTCGATTTTTGTTAAGTCTGCGTCGTCAATTAAAATTAACATAATATATCTCCTTTTTGTAATTTATAGCTGGCTTAAATGATTGAATTAAACGGTCAAGTCTCCGATGATGTCCAGGATTTCTTCTTTTGTCTGTGCTTCTTTTAAATTTTTGATATTTTCTTCTTCACAGATTACTTCAGAGAGCTTCATAAGGATATCCAGGTGGGTTCCGTCTTTGCCTGCAACACCCATAACGATATATACGGTGTCATCGCCGTATTTCACCCCTTCCGGTACCTGAATAAAGGATATACCGGATTCTTTTATGTATTTTTCGGAACCGTCGATACCATGAGGGATGGCTACGTTATTGCCGATGTAGGTAGAGATGACTTCTTCTCTCTTGTGCATACATTCTACATATTTTGGATCCACATAGCCCTGTTCCACCAGAACTTTACCCGCCACGTCAATAGCGTCTTCCTTATTCCGGAGGCGTTTGTTTAAAACAATGTTGTCTGCGTTGAAAATCTTATTCATGATGTTCTCCTTTTTTATTGAGGTGTTTGATGCGTTTTCTGGTTTCTTCCTTGTCCCTGTCGTTGAGCAGCGGGGATACACAGATGTACTTATCGTCGCCTAAATCCAGCGGTACTGTGGAAATAATCAGGTCATAGCGAGACAGGTCTTCATCGGAGAGTTTATGGAGAGAAATAATCTTCTCTACGTCGATCTCTGCAAATTCCCGCTCCAGACGGCTTCTTAACATCTTGGATGAACCCATGCCTGAGGCACAGACGACCAGGACTTCAATGGACTGTTTGGTCAGATACTCCATCGATGCAATAAAGTAGATGACGATATACCCTATTTCATCATCCGGCACCGGTACGGAGGTGTGTTTAAAAACTTCTATAAAACTCTGCCTCACAATATCATAAAGCTTTGGATGGGACTGATAAATATCGTCATTGAGAGGATTGGATACATTCATGCCGCTTCTGATCCGTTCCAGGGCCATATTGATGTGAAGCATAAGATTCTCGGCAAGGTTCTCATCTTCGCTGTATGGGAAACCAAACCGTTCCTCTACTCTGGCGATCAGCTGGGTGACCAGATCCAGCTGTTTTAAAATGCTGGAATCATTTGCAACATGGTAGTGAGTGCGTCCTGTATATAGGTTGATCATCCAGTTGAAGTAGTTAAGCTCTGTATCATAGAGCTTAATATGAAACTTATGTTCCAGCAGGTGTTTGATACTTTTGTAAAGTTCCAGCTCAGGATTTGGTATATCCACGGAGAGCCTTAACTCGTCCTCCTTTTCATCTACAAGAGAATGCCTTTTGATAAAAATACACAGGAGGAACAAAAACTCCTGGAATTCTTTATCGGATACATTGAGTCTCTTTTTTGAAATAAGTGGATTCAGAAAATCATAGATGACAGATAATGTGTCTTCATAATCCCATTGAATCAGGAGATTGATGAATGCACAGCTTTTGTATTTTTTGTTTTTCATCCAGTCAAAGAAATTATCCAGAGGAATATTTCTCAGAATTATGCTGATCAACAGGTGACGTTTTGATATTTCTTTCCCTTCTAGTATAACACCTTCACTTCGTTTTGTAATCAAGGTAATATCATCATTTTCAAGGAAATTCTGCAGCTGGTGCAGACTGTTTCTGATCGTCTGCGTAGACGTTTTCAGATCGATGGCCAGTGACTGAGTCTTTACATAATCATTCTCGTGGAGAAGGATGAGAAGTATCAGATCATTCCGTTCTTTTGCGGTATAAGTCTGTTCCACCTTGGACTCCTCAAAGAGATACTCCAGCCGTTTCATATTATACAGGGAACCATAGATCTGCATTCCCCTGCCGGACTGAGATTCCAGCTTTAAATCACAGGATTCCATGATGTCATTTATTTCGGGCATTTCGCGGTAAACGGTACGTTCTGTGACGCCCAGTTCCTTTGCAATCTCTGAAACCCTCACATAACCGGTTGCATCCAGCAGATATTCGATAATTTCTTTTGCGCGGTCAGAAATAACCATATCTTCACCTATCTTCCTCTCTGATAAAATCGATCATTGAATTTAAACAACGAGCCCTCTGATTTCATTGTATTGTCTGTCAATCATTTTTAAAATGGATGCAAAATCTTTGGGTGAATTTTTCAACTGTTCATAAAATGCCATAATATAGTTGCCGCAGGGTTCATCGGATGATATTTGGCATGTCTCGTTTAAAAGCTCGTGAGCGGAAGCATCCGCTATACTATATAGGGCAGCTGCTGTGGAAAAAGACAGATAAACAGGGAGAACGCCTTCCTGTTCGCAGCCGCGCAGTGCTCCTACCAAACGGTCCTTCGGCTTTAACTTTCTGATCGGTTCCCTTCCTACACGTTCCACGGTATCGTGGAGATAAGGGTTTTGGAAGCGGAACAGCAGATTGTCTATATGAGCTTTCAGCTCAGAAAATTCTACATGATACCTTTTTGAGATCATCATGGCACTTTCTATCATAGCACCTTCCACCAGCTTTCGTATATAGATATCACCAATACTTTCGTCAATATATGTATATCCTTTTATTTTTCCAAGAAATGCAGTAACAGCATGGGCCATGTTATGGATGTACAGCTTTCGTTCCAGATAAAAAGAAAACGGGCTGAAAGGCACTATTTTTTTATAGTCAGGAATTGGCCCTTTAAAGGCAGCCCGGTCAACCGGAAGATAATCATAATCTTCCACACAGATCCGGAGCGGATCACCTTTTTTCATAGCTTCTGTCATCACAGGCACCATGCGGCCGATGGAAGTTTCTACAAGTCCAAGGCTTTCATCCAAGGTTTTTTTATGTCTGGCGGGCAGCATGTCTTTGATTTTTTCATATAAAAATTCATCGGCATCCATTAAATTTTCGCAGATCAGAAGATCCAGTGTGTTGGCGGGATCTTTGTCCCAGCGTCTGGTGAGTCCCTCACAGATGACCGGAATGATTTTTTCGAGGACAGTGACACCCACGGAAGTAGCCAGAAGGTTTGCAGATGCTATTTCATCACTGACAGCGGAAGCATCTTTTCCGTCAACGGCCCGTATGTTTTGAATCCAGACAGTTTTCCCGTTTTCTCCCACAATCTCCTGGGGATAGGTTTTATCTCTGTTAATGGCATTTATAACGTCGTCATTTACATCGACAAATACGACTTCATAGCCGGTCTGTGAGAGCAGGGCACCGATAAATCCCCGTCCGATATTGCCTGCCCCATACATAACTGCTTTCATTTGAATTCCCTCCCAAAATACCGGAACAGGGCATTCCCCAGAAGGAAACGCCCGTTCCAATTGCTATGCTTATTATTCGGATTGTACCAAGAGTACTCAGTTTAACGGTTTTTTAAACGTTCTACAAGTTCATCGTATTCCGGAGCCTGAAGATAGTTGGTAATGGATAAGTGCTGCTTTTTAGGCTGAGCTGCTTTTGCAGTACCTGTCAGCTCTTTGTGTGTGATCACTAAATCTGTGTCATCCGGAATCTTGGAGATCGCAGTGTTGATGACTTCAACAGGGAGGTCAGCCGCTTTTACTTTTTTCTTTAATGCTGCAGCAGACATTGCACTGGAGCCCATACCCGCATCACAGGCAACGACAATCTTATTTACATTTGTAAGATCTAAGCCTGCAACACCGAGAGAAGAATCGTTTGTCACGGCATCAGATGTATTGGAAGCACTGGAGCCCATGGCTTCTTTTGGAATGACAGAAGGACCTAAAGAAGCTTCTCCCTTTCCTTTTGCCACCATTCGTTTTACAAAGAAGGCGTTGATCACAAAAGATACCGCACAGGAGATTGCCACACCTGCGATGACACCGATCATAGAACTCTTGGGCGACAGTGCAAGGACTGAGAAGATACTGCCCGGAGAAGGTGTTGCAACGGTTCCCACATTCATAAGCGTAAATGTACCGGTACCTGCGATACCGCCGGCGATCATACCGATGATTGTGAGAGGATTGGCTAATACATATGGGAAATAAACTTCATGGATACCGCCGAAGAAATGAATAAGAATCATTCCGGGAGCGGCTTCTTTCATCTCGCCTTTTCCGAAGAACCAGTAAGCAAGCAGGAGTCCGAGTCCGGTTCCCGGGTTAGGAACTAATAAAAACAGTGCTGAATGTCCTAAAGTTTTAACCTGCTCGTAACCGATCGGTCCAAAAATACCGTGGTCTAAAGCGTTATTTAAGAATAGTACTTTTGCAGGTTCTACAAAAATTGCAGACAAAGGAAGTACATTGTGAGTTACAATCCAGTTTACTCCGTTTGTGAGTACCTGAGTCACGGTATCCATGACAGGGCCGAATACAAGGTAAGCTACACAGCAGAGAATACCGCCGATGATACCTAAGGAGAAGTTGTTGACGATCATTTCAAAACCGCCGGGGATCTTTCCGTCTACGGCAGCATCAAACTTTTTAATGCACCATCCGGATGCAGGTCCTAAGATCATGGCTGCGAGGAACATCGGGGTTCCCGGCACTGCTACGATGGCACCGACAGTTACCAATGCACCAATGACTCCTCCGCGGTCTCCTCCGACCATCTTACCTCCAGTGTGACCGATCAGGATAGGAAGCAGTGAATTAAGGATCGGGCTGATTAAATTTGCAAGCTTTGCATTTGGTGTCCAGCCTGTTTCAAGGAAGAATGCGGTGATCAAACCAAATCCGATAAATGCGCCGATATTTGGGATCACCATTCCGGCCAGAAATGCTCCGAATTTTTGAAGCTTCTGGGAGAATGTTGTTTTTTCATGTTCCATACTATAACTCTCCTTCTTTTAGATAATTCTCATTGATAATCCTGATGAATTCTTCTTTTGATGCGGCAGATAATAGTTTTTCACATTCCTCCGGTTTGCAGAGGATATCAGTAATCTGCATAAGTTCCTGTATGGTGTCTTCTTCTTTACATGCAATTCCTATCACATAGGTTACACTTTCTCCGTTGTAATCTATGGTGTCAGGAAAGTGTGCAATGCAGATTCCGGATTTTAATACCTGGTCCAGAGAAGTTTCATTCCCATGAGGTATGGCAACGCCGAACCCTAAATATGTATTATGCTCAAGCTCACGTTCGAGCATGCTGTCTTCATATCCGGGATTCACATATCGGTTGGATACAAGAAGTCTGCCTGCAATGCGGATCGCATCTTTCTTTGCTGTACTTGGAAGTCCCCATGCAATGTTGTTTAAGAATTCATCATCAAGAAGTTTGCCGGCCATGCTCACCTCTCCTTTGTTGGACAGCAGCCAGTTCCCGGGCGGCTGCTGTTTGCTGTAAACGTTTATCTGTATTTATCATAGCTTATGATTTGTATGGATGTAAATACAGACTAATGCTATCTTTTTCATCGGAGGTTGTGACATAATTTTGTTTTGAAACGATGACAGAAGAAAACATTGTTTGCGTTGCTAAGAATACAGTATACGAAGAGTGACTTGTAAAAAGATGTTGAAGAGGGTATAATATCAAAAAATATATTTTTTAAAATTTACCTAAACTGTTTTTTATAGAATAAAAATGTAAAGTAAAAGAAAAAACATAACCATTTATTAAAATATTAGACCAGTCACCAAGAATTAAAAATGTGTAATCAGAATGGAACAGTAAAAAAATACTATAAACATTCTTAAGCAATTGGATATTATATAATTCTAAAGGAGGGACACAAATTGGGTATTTCAATTATGCCGGCAATGATTCTTTCTTGCCTTCTTGTATTAGTTACAATAGTGGCAATCGTAAAAATTATTCAGAATTTAAAAAAGTAAGAATTATTAGAGATGATAAAAAAACAGGGAATGTGTCAAAAGCATTCCCTGTTTTTTGCCTTTCCCGTGGAATTTCGGACAATCAGTTCCGGTTCATATTCCAGCCTCATAATATAATGATGCTTTGAAATCCCGTCTTTTTGTGTATTCTTCTTATAAATAATATCTACGGCTTCCTTCCCTTTAAAAGCGGCTGCGTGCTCAATGGTTGTAAGAGAGATCTGAGGCATCCCGGAAAGTGGAATGTTATCAAATCCGCAGACTGAAAAGTCTCCCGGTATTTTATAGCCGTGATCAGTGATGGCAGACATGATCCCGAACGCAGTCATATCGTTGTTCCCAACAAAAGCAGTGGATTTCGTGTGATTCTCCAAGGCCTTTGAAACCAGATCATAACCATTTAAGTATTCGGAATTGTCCGGTGTATATCTGGAATAAGTAGAGAACTTAGAGGAAAGAACCTCGATATTATTCAAATCAAGGTTGTATGCCTTAAAACTGTTTTTCAACCCTTCCAATCTGTGAAGCCTTCCGATTTCTTTTTGTTTGATTGGTGCCGAAACAAAAGATACATGGGTGTGACCGAGAGAGATCAGATATTCACCGAGTATGAACCCGGGCTTTTTGCTGTCCAGTTCAACCGAATCAAATCGGGAGCCCTCAGGTTTGTCACCGATGGAGACCATAGGCACCGACTTGGACAGAGCATTGATCTCTGAAATCTTAGAAGACGGAGGATACAAAAAAATGATGCCGCTCAGGTCAAAGTTTGAAAGCATCTTTATGTAATACTCCTCCTGAGACACATCCCGGATCGTGGATACGGAAAATACGGTGTAGTCATATTCCCTGGCGCGTTCTGTGATGGAATGGATCAGCATGGAGTAGTAGCCATTAGAGAGAATAGGGCAGATAACGATGATTGTTTTAGAGAGTGCGGATGCTTTTTTTAACGCATTTTTCTCCGGTTTCTTATAGCCCAGTTCTTTGGCTGCGGCTTTTACCTTATCCACCGTCTCCTTTGAAAAAGAAACGTGAGGCTTGCTGCTTAAAATCATAGAAACACTGGACTGGGAGAGTCCTGTGTACTCAGCAATATCCCTTGTTGTGACTTTATTTCTCTTTCCCATAATGAGCCTCCTGTCAAGTAGAAATATCTTCGATTTATTTTGATTAATAAAAATTACTAATTGAAACTTTTTATTGATTATTAATATTATACTAATGATTAATAACAAACACAAGGAAAACAGGGGAAAGTATCTGATCTGAAAAAAATAAAAGGAGAAAAGGCCTGTTAATCAATGTTTTATGATTAATCAAAAGTAGGTGAAAGCCGCATAAAATGGCGGTTTCATACGTTTGACAGGGCCAAATTATTATGATTAGATAAGGGCAGTAAGACAAACAGGGACTCAGTCGAAGGAGGATAAGAACAGTGTATGATGTAGCGATTATAGGTGCGGGGATTACAGGATGTTCCATCGCATATGAATTAGGAAAGTATAATGTAAATGCAGTGGTCATTGAAAAAGAAAACGATGTGGCTGTCGGCACAACAAAAGCAAACAGTGCCATCATCCATGGAGGATATGACCCGATACCGGGATCTCTGATGGCAAAATATAATATCAGAGGAAATCAGTACATAAAAGAGCTGTGTAAAAAGCTGGACGTTCCATTTAAGCAGATCGGAGCCCTGATTGTTGCCTTTGAAGAAAAGGAAGAAAAAACATTAGAAGAGTTAAAACAGCGTGGAGAGAAAAATGGTGTTCCGGATATGGAGATATGGGATCAGGAAACCTTAAGAAAAGAAGAACCGAATATTTCTGAGAAAGCTATCAAAGCTTTATTTTCCCCGAATGTAGGAATCATCAGTCCGTGGGAACTGGCAATCGCTCTCGGAGAGATGGCTGCCTTAAATGGTGTTGAATTTAAGCTGAACACCGAGGTCACGGACATTAAAAAGAACAATGATTCTTATGAAATTAAAACCAACAACGGAACCGTTGAGGCAAAATATATCTGCAATGCGGCAGGAGTCAACGCCGACAAAGTAAACGAATATACGAATAAAAAATCCTTTACCATCAAGCCAAATAAAGGTGAGTATTACTTATTGGATAAAAGCCAGGGAGAACTTGTAAACCATGTGATCTTCCAGTGCCCGAATAAAGACGGAAAAGGTGTGCTCGTATCGCCTACCGTACACGGAAATCTGATTGTCGGGCCGAATTCACAGCCAACGGACGGAGACGATGTGTCAACCTCAACAGACGGATTAAGCTTTGTAAGAAATACTGCCTTAAAATCCGTGCCTGGAATTAACTTCAGAGAATCCATCAGAAATTTCGCGGGAGTCCGTGCAAGAACAAAAGAGGATGACTTCTTCATTTTTGAAGATGAAGAAAACAAAGGCTTCTTTAATATTTCAGGAATGGCTTCTCCGGGACTTTCTTCCGCACCGGCAATCGCAGTTGACCTGTTAAAGATGATGGAAGAGTCAGGACTTTGTCTGGAAGCAAAAAAAGAAATCAAGGACGAGAGAAAAGTAAATCGTTTTAAGAAGCTGAGTGATGAAGAGAGAGCTGCGCTGATTAAAGAAAATCCATTGTACGGAAAAATTATCTGCCGCTGTGAGACAGTGACGGAAGGGGAGATTGTGGACGCGATCCACCGCCCGATCCCTGCCACATCCATTGATGCAGTCAAGAGAAGATGCAACGCAGGCATGGGAAGATGCCAGGGTGGTTTCTGCGGCCCGAGAGTGCAGGAAATCATCTCAAGAGAATTAAACATTCCACTGGAAGACGTTCCGCAGGACCGTGTGGGAATGAACATTATTACAGGAGAAACAAAAACAGGAGGTGCCAGATAATGAAATATGATGTGATCGTAGTCGGAGGAGGACCGGCAGGCCTTGCGGCAGCAGTGGAAGCGAGCAAAAATGGTGCCGATAAAATCTTAGTGGTAGAACGTGACCAGGAATTAGGCGGAATCTTAAATCAGTGTATTCACAATGGATTCGGGCTTCATTATTTCAAAGAAGAATTGACCGGACCGGAGTATGCAAATAAATTTATTGAAATGTTAGCCAAGACAAATATTGAAGTGATGCTGGACACCATGGTTTTGGATGTGGATGAAGAGAAAAAATGCGTTCATGCCATGAACAAGAAAAACGGCTATATGGTACTGGAGGGAAAAGCTCTGATCTTAAACATGGGCTGCCGGGAGAGGACCAGGGGAGCCATTGCAATCCCGGGAGACCGTCCAGCCGGAGTCTTCACTGCGGGTGCGGCTCAAAGATATGTCAACATTGAAGGCTACATGGTAGGAAAAAAAGTCCTGATCTTAGGGTCCGGAGATATCGGTCTGATCATGGCAAGGCGTATGAGTTTAGAGGGCGCAAAGGTTGTGGGATGCGTTGAACTCTGTCCATATTCCAACGGACTTACAAGAAACATCGTGCAGTGTCTGGAAGATTACGATATTCCTCTGTATTTATCCCACACGATCACGGATATCAAAGGGGATAAGAGAGTGGAGCAGGTTACCGTACAGAAAGTGGATGAGAAGAACCAGCCGATTCCGGGAACAGAGATCATATTTGACGTAGACACCGTTCTTTTATCCGTAGGCCTGATCCCTGAAAATGAACTGACAAGGGCAGCAGGAATCACTATGGACCCGAGAACAAACGGACCGGTCGTATTTGAAAACATGGAGACATCCGCAGAAGGCATCTTTGCAAGCGGCAATGTTGTGCATGTCCATGATCTGGTAGACTTTGTAACTGCGGAGAGCCAGAAGGCGGGAAGAAGTGCAGCAGAGTATGTAAAGAACGGAGAGGCTGAAGACCAGACATATATTGAGCTGAAAAACGGAGACTGTGTAGGATATACGGTGCCGCAGAAGATACGTCCTGCCAATGTGGATAAGATGGTGGAAGTGATGTTCCGTGTGCGCAACGTATACCGCGATGTGGCGATCAAGGTGACTTCCGGCGGAGAAGAGCTGGCTTCCTTTAAACGGGAACATATGGCTCCGGGGGAGATGGAAAAAATCGTGATACCAAAGGCGTTTTTAGATAAGGTGAAAAACGGCGAGATCACTGTGTCTGTAGAAAAGGTAGGTGCTTAACATGACAGATTTAATTTGTATTGTTTGTCCGAAAGGATGTCACTTAAAAGTCGATGAAGAAAACGGATATAAAGTAACCGGGAACGGATGTCCGAGAGGCGCCGTATACGGGGAAAAAGAATTAGTCAATCCTACCAGAGTCATCACGTCTACCGTAAGGGTTGAGGCAGAGACAGCGAGAAGAGTCCCTGTGAAAACAAACGGAGATATTCCGAAAGGGAAGATTTATGATATCATGGATGAGCTGACCAAAGTGACAGCCAAGGCCCCGGTGAATGTGGGCGATGTGATTATCAAAGACGTTCTTGGACTGGGAGTAGATATTGTGGCAACAAAGAAAGTAACAGCATAAGCATTATAGGAGGAAAATATGAGCGTTATTACATTTATTTGTGCAGGACAGATGGCATCAGCAATTACATTTCCGGCGATGGAAAATGGACACGAGGTCCGCTTGGTTGGTTCCCCGCTGGATCGGGACATTATTGACGGATTAAAAAAGGACAATTTTCATATCACTTTAAAAAGGACCCTGCACGACGGGATCAAATATTATCAGATTGAAGAATTAGAAGAGGCTCTGGACGGAGCAGACGCAGCGCTCTGCGGTGTCAGCAGCTTTGGTTTAGACTGGTTTTGTGATGAGATTCTTCCGGTAATCCCTGAAAGTGTACCGCTCCTCTCTGTGACGAAAGGCATGGTGGATCTGGATGACGGAACTCTGGTTCCATATCCGGTGATCTTTGAGGAACGCCAGCCGGAAGGAAAGCATCTTGATATCAATGCCATCGGCGGTCCGTGTACCAGCTATGAATTGGCAGACCACGACCACAGCCATGTGGCTTTCTGCGGAAAGAACATGGAAACTCTCAAAATGTTCAAAGAGCTTCTGGCAACAGACTATTATCACATCACTCTTTCTAAGGACGTAGTAGGTGTGGAGTGTGCCGTAGCCATGAAGAACGCATATGCACTTGGTGTTACTCTGGCTGTAGGGCTTTCTGAAAAAATGGAAGGAAAGATCGGTATCCAGCACTACAATTCCCAGGCGGCATTGTTCGGACAGAGCGTAAAAGAAATGACAAGACTTTTAGAACTGATCGGCGGAGGCCCGGAAAATATTATTCACGGCGCAGGAGATCTGTATGTGACGGTCTTCGGCGGAAGAACAAGGAAGATCGGAACACTTCTCGGACGCGGATTAAGCTTCGATGAGGCTATGGAAGAATTAAAGGGCGTGACTCTGGAATCCATCGTCATTGCAACGAGAACTGCACGTGCGGTAAGGAAACTTGCAGAGAGGGGAGTCGTTTCCCTGGATGAGTTCCCGCTTCTGATGCATGTTGATTCTATCATCAATGAAGGTGCTGAGGTCAATATTCCTTGGGATGACTTTACGATGATCAAAGAATAAAAACAATCTTATGAAAAAAGGGCAGAGCTATTTTTATGGCTGTGCCCTTTTTGCTATGGTTAAATAGAAATAAAATACTTACAGGTGTGTCAAATGACACAAGGCAAAAAACATAATTGACGAAACGGTAAAATCAAGTTACCTTAAAGACAGCAGCAGAAAAACTCGTTGGAAAGGAGTATATTATGGAACTGAAAACAACAGTGAAAGATTTAGGAAGAATGCCTTGGTTTTACCGGGCCAACAGCAGAACGGGGAAGATATTCGGGAAAAAGAGCCTGCATCTGGATGAAGAGACAGAAATGGTAATTGATTATATGCATTACCCGAAAGGATTTACAACGGTGCTTCATAGACATCCGACTTCTCATGGAATCTATGTGCTGGAGGGGCAGCTGGAGACGGACGGTGAACTTTATGGGCCTGGGACCTTCGTATGGTATCCGGAAGGAATCGCAGCTGCACATGGAGCGACAGAATATGAAGATCTGAAGTGTCTGCTGATCTCCAACAAAGCATTTTCCATCGAATATCTTGAGGAGGGAGAACAGAGTCAAAATTCCCTTGAGAAAAAGGTGATAGATGTAAACCGGATGCCGTGGTTTTACCGGCCGACGACGACCACAGGGAAACTATTTGGAAAAAAAGCTTTATTATTGGATGATGAGACAGGGATGCAGATCAATTATATGGATTATCCGGCGGGATTTACGACTATAAATCACAGACATACGGCAGGCCATGGCTTTTTTGTTCTGGAGGGACAGTTACAGACCGGAGATGAGCTTTATGGACCGGGAACTTTTATCTGGTATCCGGAAGGATATGTGACGGCTCACGGAGCAACCGAATATGAAGATTTGAAGTGCCTGCAGATATCGAATAAAACTTTTAATATTGAATATGTGTAAAGCTCAGTGAAAGGAACAGGTTATGGGAAGCACAGAGGAAATGAAGTTTTTAGTTGATGTTGCGCATCTGTATTATGAGAAACAGCTGGCACAGCAGCAAATTGCCAGGAAACTTCACGTGAGCCGTTTTCTCGTATCAAAAGTGCTGGTAAAGGCAAGAAAGAGCGGTGTTGTGGAAGTTGTGATCCATGATGATAAGATACATGTCTGTGCGGAGCCCATGAAAGGTCAGACAGAGGAAGAATGTACAGCACTCCAGGCAGGAAAGTATCTTGCACGAAGGCTGCCAATGTGAAATATGCGGCAGTTTCCGGCGGACGAATGTCAAGGGAAACGGCAATGAAGTTCACATCCTCGATTCCTTTGGAACATGTGACCTTTGTCTCGCTGTGCGGCGGTGTTGATAAGGAGTTATGGGATATTCAGGAAAATACGGTATGTGAGTATTTTGCAAGCCACTGCGGTGCTGCCGGCCTTCAGCTGCATACGAGACAGAAAAAGCGGAAGCAATCTATATTGCCGTGCGCAGGAAAATCATCAACTCTCTAATCGTTACGGCTCCATTGGCAAGGCAGATCTTAAAGCTGCATTCCAGGTTTCTCTGAGCAGAAAAATTTCGGGATATACCATTACTTGAAAGATCCCTGTTCTGGTTCTATAATAATGAAAGACACTACTCGTTGAAACCATGAATATGAGGAGGGATTCTTATGGAATACCGTAAGTTTGGAAAGCAATATGTCATAAGGCTGGAAAAAGGGGAAGAGATTGTATCATCAATCAAAGATTTATGTGAAAAAGAAAATGTAAAGCTGGCCTCTCTGTCAGGTATCGGGGCTGTAAATAAAGTAACCGCAGGTTTATTCAAGACAAAAGAAAAGAAGTATGTAAGCAAGACTTATGAGGAAGATATGGAGATTGTTTCACTTAGCGGTAATGTTTCCTGCATGAATGGGGAAACCTATTTACACTTCCATATCAGTGTCGCCAATGAAGCAGGAGAAGTCCGTGGAGGACATCTCACAGAAGCCTATATCAGCGCTACCGGAGAGTTAGTGCTTACAGAGATAGAAGGAACCGTGGACCGGGAATACAGCGGCGAGATCGGATTGAATTTATTCAAATTTTAAGAGGAGAAGCAGAAAATTGCAGATATTAACAGGGAGACAGGTTTATAAACAGTATAAAGAGTACAGTCAGGAGAAACTGAGTCTGTGCGGATGGGTCAAGAGCAACCGGGACTCCAGGGACTTTGGGTTTCTTGTGATCAATGACGGGACTTTTTTTGAACCGATCCAGATCGTGTACGGCAAAGAACTTTCGAATTTTACCGAGGTGAAGAAGCTGTCTGTCGGGACAGCGGTGATCGTGAAAGGGATTCTCACAGAGACACCGGATACCAGACAGCCGTTTGAGATACAGGCAGAGTCCGTAGAAGTGGAGGGTGAATCTCCGTCTGATTATCCGCTTCAGAAGAAACGGCATTCGTTTGAGTATCTGAGAACGATCGCCCATTTAAGGCCGAGGGCCAACACATTTCAGGCGGTGTACAGAGTCCGTTCTCTGATCGCCTATGCCATCCACAAGTTTTTTATGGAGAGAGATTTTGTCTATGTGCACACACCGATTATTTCAGGACAGGACTGTGAGGGCGCCGGGGAAATGTTTCAGGTGACAACGCTTGACCTGGAGGAACTTTCCCAGGGCAAAAAGCTGGATTACAGGGAGGATTTTTTTGAGAAAGAAACCAGTCTCACAGTCAGCGGACAGCTAAATGGAGAAGCCTTTGCCCAGGCTTTCCGAAATATCTATACTTTTGGACCGACATTCCGGGCGGAGGAATCCAATACTACAAGGCATGCGGCGGAATTTTGGATGATAGAACCGGAAATGGCCTTTGCGGATCTGGAAGACAATATGCTGCTGGCGGAAAATATGATCAAATATATTATTAAATATGTACTGGAACAAGCTCCGGAAGAAATGGAGTTTTTCAATAAATTTGTGGATAAAGGTCTGCTGGACCGCCTGCGTCATGTGGCGGAGTCAGAATTTGCAAGGGTTACCTATACAGAGGCCATTGATATTTTGAAGGAGCACAATGATAAGTTTCAATATCCGGTATCCTGGGGAACAGATTTACAGACAGAGCATGAGCGGTATCTGACGGAGAAAGTATTTAAGAAGCCTGTATTTGTGACAGACTATCCGAAGGAGATCAAGGCATTTTATATGAAACTGAATCCGGACGGAAAGACGGTTGCAGCTGTGGATCTTTTAGTGCCCGGTATCGGGGAAATTATCGGGGGCAGCCAGAGGGAGGACGATCTGGAGAAACTTCAAATGCGGATGGACGATCTGGAAATGCACCTGTCTGACTACGATTTTTATCTGGATCTGAGAAAGTACGGCTCCACCAGGCATTCAGGATTCGGGCTTGGATTTGAGAGAATGGTGATGTATGTGACGGGAATGGCAAATATCCGGGATGTGATACCGTTTCCGAGGACTGCGGGGAAGTGTGAGTTTTAATATATCAAAGATCTTTATATTCAATTATAGGAATCTGGAATTTGTAATATGGTTTTATATTGCAGATTCTGGATTTTTTATTATAATAATCGTAATTTACGGTGATAAAAAAGTAATTTACGTTATAAAATATCGAATATTAACTGAAACGTGTAGAATAAGTATAAAAAAATATAATAGTAAAAGTAGTTGAACTGATTAATGGTATATGGTAGAATGTTCCAAAAGAGGTGATGACTATGGAAAAAGTATAAATCCATGCAATACATCTGGCGGCAAACCAAGAATCTGTTTATAACAGATATAGTAAAGCATGGATCTATCTATAATTATATCAAAATATTAAAAAAAACTAAATAATTATTTTGTTATTCATAACATTAAGCGATTAAAAGAATTTTAGGGAGAAAGTGGGGGACTGGGAAGGTATCAAATAGTACTGGCTGGGCCACAAAAAATTGTTGCCTTTTGAATGAATACTTTTCCGCAGTCTATTATAAGTTTTAAATTATGAAGGAATTAATAAAAACGTTTTTTTTATTTATTATTATTTCCACCATTTTTATTTTCGGAGCATCCGTTTATTCATATGCACTAAAGGTAAATGAAAATAATAAGATTGCTTCAAGCAATATAGAAGATAAAAATTGGCTGTTAGCAGACGATTATGATGGAAAATCTAATTCACTTTATGAAGAGTTTTTTAACAGGAAAGGTGCTTCAGATATTCTGGAGAATATATATCAGCGGCTGAATCATATTCAGGGATTAAAATACTATGAATTATCCAACCAGGATTTAGAGTATACTCAAAAGTATACTGGAGACAGCAGGCTTGTAAGCGGGGGTAAAGACGCTGTCAATCAGAAAATCGACGGAAAGTGGGTTACTCCATTAAAATCAATGCAGATTTCCTTGAACTATGCAAACGATCAAAAGTAGAAAGAAAGTTTATCATTGGGGGAATTTTGGAACAAATCTGATTGGAAAATTACTTCTGACAGAGTTATTCCGGTAATTGCAGGTTGTAATTATAAAAAAAGTTTTCATTTAAATGAAAAATTGGATTGCACCTTCTTAGGAATCCAGAAAATTCATTTGAAAATTAAAGGATTTTTTAAGAAAGATACCAGCATTTTTCTTGAAGAAAATACGCTTTCTATGAATGACTATTTGCTGATACCAACAATGAATCTTTCTGTACAGGACGATGAACAGCTCCGGAAAATTTTGTTGTCTGTAAAATGCCAGGGATACCTTCACTATGAAAATGAAGACGAGTATGTGACTATGGTAAATGAAATTCGCAAAATTGTGGAGGAAACAGGGTATCAATATGTAATTCCTCCTGTAATGAAATATAACCTATACCATATGTCGATTGGAACGGCATTATTTATCTTTTTTCTTTCATTTGCAGTATTCATATATGGAGTATATCGTCTTTATCGTATTAGACTTGGAGATCAAAAAAATGAATGTTCAATGATGAAAGTAATAAAAATAAAGCTTGCAGTTTATTTACTACTGATGGTTTCCGTCTTTGGCATAGGAGAGATTCTTCTGAAATTAATTTACCAGAACTATAGAAATATATTTGAACGAACCCAAATTTCAATCTTTGTATTTTTCTTATTGATTGGGTTGTATCTAACCTTGATTTCTGCAATTAGCTGGAGAAAGGAGACAAAAAAATGATGCAGCAAAATCTGGCGAAAGGCGCTATGTACCTTTCGTACGCTTTAATAGCGGGGGCTGCAGTCTATGGAATGATTGCAGTTGCCTGTAAAGCGGCAGGAAAAACAGATGGAATAAAGTATGGTAAATGGATACATCAGTATCTGTTTGTTGTTTATCTTCTGTTTATAGGAATTGTGACAGGAATCGTC
>OBKG01000385.1_pt1 | contig 20223 bp, 23 predicted proteins | sample 1519741 | NCBI WGS metagenome assembly OBKG01 (sample SAMN00265072, study PRJEB22529) | human gut metagenome
TACAAAGGTTCATCGATGCTATATTTAATGGTTATAAAAACAGGTATAAGCTGAGGAAAGATTTGAATCTGAATTAATTTAAATGGATTTAAAGAGCCAGAAAAGTCAGATCAAGCAAATTGCGCATTTTGAAGAAGGGAGGGAAATTAATGAATCATATGGATGTGGGATCATAAGTGTTGGTTATTATTGCTTGTGTACAACAGAGAAACGGATGACAAAAAACAGAAGACTATGGATGGAGAGATACTATGCTGCTAAAAGAACTTGTAGAAAAAAAAAGAGTCAGTTTCCACGAAAAGTTTGATAATTGGGAGGATGCAGTTCAGGCATCATGTGAACCTCTAATTGAGGATGGTTCTATAACTCAGGAATATGTGGATGCTGTAATTGGATGTGTAAAAAAATACGGACCATATATTGTTTTTACACCTCATATTGCTATGCCTCATTCTCAGGAAAAGGCAGTTGGAGTAAACAATACCGCTATTAGTTTTATGAAGGTAAAGCAGACAGTGGAATTTGAACCAGGCAATCCCGATAAGAATGCAGAGGTTTTCTTCGCGCTTGCATCATCGGATCATGATGAGCACCTAAAAAATATGGAGCAGCTTGCTTTAATGTTACTGAAGCCAGGGATAGTAGATGAGCTTACCGCGGTAGAAAACGAGGAGGATCTGGTGAGGCTGGATGAACTGTTAGAAGATATCTGAAAAGATTTTATGAAGTGAAAAAATTTAACGCAAAGATGGAGGGTTACTGTATGGATTATATTTTGGATTTGTTATTAAAACAAATTTTTGGACAGCCCTTTTTGTTGATGGCAATAGTCGTATTGATTGGCTACATTGCTATGAAAGCAAAGCCTATGAAAGCGATAGTCGGAGCACTGAAGGCTTCTGTTGGAATTCTTGCTATGGGTATGGGTTCCAGCGCATTGATTACTAATTTTGGTTTTTTATTGACTGCTATGACAAATGCAACCGGTATTCAGGGAGCTGGATTAAATACATATCCTACAATGACCGCAGGATATGAAAAAATGGATGCGGTTATGGGAAGCGGTACTGGAGCTGCATGGGGAATTTATACGCTTTTGGTAGCATTTATTATGAACCTGCTTCTGGTGGCATTAAGAAAATATACGAGGATCAGAGCGGTGTATCTAACCGGAAATGCAATGATCGTACAGGCAGGAATCAGTACGTATATCGTGTGGAGATTCTTAGGACTAGGAATGATTCCTACGATTTTTATAGCTGCCGCTGTAACTGCTTTGTATTGGGGGATTTGCTCCACACTTCTTATTGAGCCGACTCATAAAATTACAGGAGCGGATTTCACAGTAGCTCACCAGCAGATGGTCACCAGCTATCTGGCATACAAGATAGCACCTAAGATTGGCAATTCAGAAGATGATATTGAAAGGAAAACTTTGCCCAGCTCGTTAAATTTTTTACAGGACAGCATTGTAGCAACAGCACTTGTTATGTTGATTTCAGTAGTAATTATCTTTTGCTTAATTGGAGGAGAGAACATCAACTGGCTTCGATTAGAGGCATACAAGCAGTCAACTTATAAAAATACGATTGTATTTGCACTTTGGATTGCGATTACTCTGACGGCAAATATCGTTGTTTTGCTTTACGGAGTGCGTATGTTTGTGGGCGAGCTGATGATGTCTTTTAAGGGTATCTCTGAAAAGCTTTTGCCTGGTGCGGTTGCTGGTGTTGACTGTGCTGCTATCTTCGGCTTTGCACCGAAGTCGGTTGTATTGGGGTTATTGTTTGGTACGTTGGGACAGATTATAGGATTACTAGGTCTTATAGCCTTTAAATCTCCGATATTCCTGATTCCTGGCTTTATTCCACTGTTTTTCGATAATGCGACAGTAGCAATCTTTGCCAACAAATTTGGGGGATGGAAGGCAGCATCAATTATCTGTACTGTTAACGGTATTATTCAGATTGTTGGATCTGCCCTTGCAGTGCAGTTAATGGAGTTGACCTGGTGGCAGGGAAGCGCTGACTATGCAACTCTTTGGGTAGCGATCATAGCAGTGTTTAAAGCAATCGGGAGTATGCTGGGAATATCGGTAGCAGGATAAAAAAATATTTTAGGAGGGGAGTTTTGTAATATGTTGAATATTTTATGTATATGCGGAAATGGAATGGGAACCAGTACTATCATGAAAGTTAACCTAAAGAATATCTGTGAAAAACACCACATTCAAGCGTCTATTGAGTCCTGTGCATTCAGCGAAGCTATGGCATATATTGCTACAACGGATTTAATAATTACAAGTCCTGAGTGGTCAAGAATGCTTCCTGCATCTAATGCGGTTCTGATAGAAACAAAGAATCTGATTGATGTTAGGGGTGTTACCGAGTCTTTGCTGGAGGCTATTAAAGAACATTTTCCTTATGCATTAAAAGAATAATTTAGGAAAGCGTTTGTTTTTATGCGAAAGAACAATATAAAAAATATACAAATATAAAATGGAGGAACATGATATGAGTAAGGGTAAAGTAAGAACTGTGTTAGGAGATATTGATGCAAAGGATATGGGCTATACACTTGCACACGAGCATATTTTGACCAATCCTCAGGGAATGGGAAGCAAGGTTGAGGATGATCATAAACTTGACAGCATTGAAAAAGCAATCGAAATGTGTAAAATTTTCAAATCAGCCGGAGGCGGAACGCTAATTGAAACTACTCCGAAATCTTGGGGAAGGAACACTCCTGGCATGGTAATTGCTTCTCAGGAATCTGGGGTTCATGTAGTAGCGTGTACAGGATATATTTGTGAAGAACATGGAACAATGAAGCAGGATGTGGCCGGAAAGACCATTGATGAGGTAGCAGAGGGATTCATTAAAGATGTAACCATTGGTATGGACGGAACTTCTGTGAAGGCTGGATGGATCAAGGCAGGAACCGCATATAATTATATTTCTGCCGTCGAGGAAAAGGTTATTAGAGCCGGTGCAAGGGCGGCAACAGAAACAGGAGCCTGCCTGCATTTCCATACCGGAGTAGGAACTATGGGACTTGAGATCATTGAAATTCTGGAGGATGAACACTTTGATCTGACAAGGGCCATCATAGCCCATGTGGATCGGTTCCCGGATTACTGGTATCACAAGAAAATGCTGGAGAAGAAGGTCAGCCTGATTTATGATGGCCCAGGAAAGGCTAAGTACTATCCAGATTCCATACGAGTTGCTCTCATTAAGAATGTTATTGCAGATGGTTTTGCAGATCAACTGATGCTCAGCAATGATATGGGCAGAAGAAGTCACCACACAGTGTATGGGTATGGGCCAGGCTTTAACTTCATTAAGGAAAAATTTATTCCCCGCTTGCTGGATGAGGGTGTGGCACAGTCTGATGTTGATAAATTCATGATTTACAATCCGGCCAGAATGTATCAGATGGTTAAATAGTCATGACAAAATAAAAGCAATCTTGTATGGAGTAAAAGAATGAGAAAACCAAAACTGCAACTGGCATTGGATATGCCAGATTTGAAAAAAGCTTTTCGAGTAACCCAGAAGGTATCAGAAGAAATAGATGTTATTGAGGCCGGCACTATGCTGGTGCTGGAAGAAGGAATGGAGGCTGTTAGAAAATTAAGAGTTCTTTATCCATCTCATCTCATTCTGGCAGATATCAGAATTATCAAAGCTGGAGGTAAACTGGCAGCTATGGCTTATGATGCAGGTGCCAACTGGGTAACTGTTATGAGCGATGCATCTGAGGATACAATAGAAGCCGTAGTGAATGAATCAATAAAACGCCGGGGAACAGATGTACAGGTAGAAATCAACGTGGGATATGATGATCAGAGGCTTTCCTATTTTAGAAGCCTGGGTATCCGGCAGTTGATTTATCATCGCTCCAGCGAGGTCGTGGAGACAGAAGAAAAATGGGACAATGAAACTCTGAATGAATTGCAGAGGCTGGCCAAAATGGGATTTGAGCTGAGTATTACCGGAGGATTGGATGTATCTGACATCCCATTGTTTAAGGATATACCAGTATATTGCTTTATAGCAGGCAGAAAGATATGTAAGTCTCCGGATCCCCTTGCTGCTGCGAAGAATTATCAGGACGCGATTAAAAAAGCATTTCATCCAGACTAAGGAGGAGAATAAAAGTGGCACAGTTTGATGTAGAAAAAGTACGTAATATGGCAAAGGGAATTAGAAAACGTGTGCTGGAAATTACCATTGTCAAAAATGGCTGCTATTTAAGCCAGGCATTGTCCAGTGCAGAGATTCTCGCATCGCTCTATGGAGGTATTATGAAACTGGGAGAAAGCCAGGCGCCGTATGAGGCGCCGAGGTTTAATGGCGTTCCCGGCCAGACTAACAAAGACTATATAACAGGACGGGCTTATAATGGTCCGGTTATTGCCGGATATGACAGACTTTTGATTTCTCCTGCACATTATGCGGTTGCGGTGTATGCAGCGCTGATTGAATCCGGCAGGATGTCTCCCGAATCACTGTTTCAGTTTAATGTAGACGGCAGTACAGTGGAACAAATTGGAGCCGAACATTCACCAGGCTTTGAGTTAACTACAGGTTCTTTTGGACAGGCGATCAGTCAAGCCGGAGGAATTGCATTTTCCAGGAAACGGAAGCAGGAGGACGGAAGGGTATTCCTTTTTATGTCTGACGGTGAGCTGGAAGAGGGACAGACATGGGAAGGAATCCAGGCAGCCGTATTTTATAAGCTGGATAATCTGGTTATTTATGTTGATGTAAATGGGCAGCAGTATGATGGATGGACGAAGGATGTTATGAATATTGAGCCTATTACCGGAAGAATTAAAGGCTTTGGTGCCGAGTGTGTAACGGTAAATGGGCATGATCCGGAGTCATTATATCGGGCAAGTCTGACAAAGACAGATGGAAAGCCATTGGTAGTACTGTGTTACACAAATACGACGCAGGAAATTCCAGAATTGGATGCTCGTAAACCTCATCTGCATTTTGTTAGGTTAAAGGATTATGAGATAGATAAGTTTAAGACAATTCTGGCACAGATGGAGAAAGGGGAGAGGTAATAATGGATTACGTTGCAAATCCACATTCAAAGAATATGGTTCGCTATGGACGTTTAAGACCCAATGTAATGGTACTGTCAGGAGACTTAACGGGTTCTACCGAAATCTCAGAATTTAAGAAAGAGTTGCCGGATCAGTTCGTCTCAATGGGTATGGCGGAACAGAATATGCTGAGTTGGGCTGGTGGAATGGCAAGGGAAGGCTATATACCATTTCTTCATACATTTGCAGTATTTTTATACCGCCGTCCCTACGATCAGCTTTCTATGTCAGTAGCCTATCCAAATCTGAAGGTACGGCTTATAGGATTTCTTCCGGGAATTATGACACCAGGAGGCGTGACCCACCAAGCGATTGAAGATATTTCGGTGTTGCGCAGCGTTCCGAATATGACGATATTTGAAACAGGTGATGCTACAGATGTAGAAACCGTTCTGGATGCTACAGACGACATTCATGGTCCGGTATATATCCGTATGCTGAGAGGAAATATTCCAAGATTATTTCCTGAAGATGAGCCTTTTTGTTTTAACAGCGCAAGACTTCTGAGTGAAGGCGGTGATATTACGATTTTATCAAGTGGAATCTGTACAGAGGAAGCTATGAGGGCTGTCAAGCTGCTTCAGGCAAAGGGTGTTTCTGTAAAACATCTACATGTTTCTACATTGAAGCCGTTTACAGATCCCAAGGTGTTAAAGGCTTTAAAGGAGTCAAAATTGGCTGTTACAGTGGAGAATCATCAAATTATCGGAGGGTTAGGAACAGCAGTTGCCGACATGATAGCAGAAAATGGTCTTGGTGTAAAGCTTACCAAGATAGGAATTCCGGATACATATGCTCAGGGAGCTTCTAAGGATTATCTGATGAATAAATTCGGCCTTAATACAAGGGGAATTGTAGATACCATTGAGAAACTACTGGGTAAAAGTCTTGCTGTCTCTGAAGAGGACATTGCAAAATTGACGCTGGAGCCGATAAAAGAATTTATTAAGGACGCAAGGCTGGATGCCCTGTAAAGTTATTTATAAAGGAAGAAAATGAGTATTAAAAAATCTAAAAATATGTTATGATAGGAGGAGAAAACATTGCTGGAGGCATTAAAAGAGCTTGTATGCCGGCAAAATAAGGCATTGGCGGAAAATGGTCTGGTATTATGGACAAGTGGTAATGTCAGCGCCAGAGATAAGGAAACTAATTATGTGGTGATAAAACCAAGCGGCGTGCTGTTTTCAGAGCTTACACCGGAAAGTATGGTTGTGGTCGATTTGGACGGCAATAAAATAGAAGGAAAAATGAATGCATCTGTTGACACGAAATCACATCTGTATGTGTATCGTCATAGATCGGATGTAAATGGAATCGTACACACCCATTCTCCTTATGCGACCAGTTTTGCTGTCAGCGGCATACCCCTTGAAATTTATACTACTACTTCAGCGGCTGTTTTTGGATGCCGCGTTCCGGTTTCTGACTTTGTTACGATTGGAGAAGAAGAAATCGGTAAACAGATTGTAGAGAAAATTGGGGATGGTGAAGTGATCCTGATCAGGAATCACGGGGTATTTACGATTGGAACGAATTCAGAAAAAGCGTTAAAAAATGCTGTTGTGCTGGAAGAAACCGCACAGGCTGTCCATTATGCGATGTGCAGGGGGAATATAACTCCTCTTTCTGATGAAACGGTAAAAAGAGGATATGAGATATACCATCGTACATATGGTCAGGGTATAAAAAAGTAATGCTTTTATAAAGTAAGGCAGGTAACAAAACCATATGGATATTACAAAGAGAGCACAGATGATACGTGTTGTTGAGTTGTATTATCTTCAAAATATGACTCAGCAGGAAATTGCGAATGCTGTCGGTATATCGCGTCCGACAGTTTCAAGATTGCTGGATGATGCGAGGAACCAGGATATTGTTGAGATAAAGATTAATATAGCGGAAGATGTTGATGTGAAGCTTTCTAATCAGATTCGCAAGGTATTAGGTATCAAAGAGGCTATCGTCGTTGATACTCATGAGACAGAAGAAGGGATAATCCTTGAGAAAACTGCCCATATGGCAGCGGAATATCTATCTGGCGTGGTACGTGAAAATTATGTAGTTGGGGTGTCATGGGGAAGGGCAATGAATGCATTAGCCAATTCTATTGAGCCTCATAAGGTTGAGAATTTTAAAGTAGTGCAGCTAGCCGGAGGTCTGGGAGGGCCAGATAGTAAATTTGATGGGTCAAATGTGGCATACACTCTGGCATCAAAGTTTGGCGGTTCCTGCTATTGTATATTTGGTCCGGCCATTTTGCCAAATGCGAATATGGTTGAGGAGCTTTGGCAGGTTCCGGCGGTTCGTGAGACGCTGGAGCTTGCATCCAGAGCAGATGTATATATAACAGGTATAGGAACTCTAAATGAGAGCAGTAGTCTTTCCAGAGCAGGGTATTTGGATGAAAAAGGAAGAAAGAGCCTGATGGAGCAAGGGGCATCGGCACATCTTCTTGCTCGCATTTTGAGAAAAGATGGAAGCGAGCTGACAGAATTTAATTACCGTGTGTTATCGATCGCTCTTGAATGTCTGAAGGGAAATAATCTTTCTATTGGAGTTGCGGTTACGGCGAAGAAAGCGGAAGCGGTTTGTACCGTTACCAAAGGCGGTTATCTGAATGTGATTATTATTGATAAAAGCTGTGCAGAAGCAATTCTCAAAAACAGTTGAAAATTAAGGCCGTTTAGCCTTAGCTGCTGGGGATGACTGGGAACAGATATATCTATTTCCAGTCATATTTTTATGGGTCGTGATCCTGTTGAGCTCGCGAAGCGTGCGAAATATAAAGCAAATAGTTTATCCCATACAAAATAGGCACTTTTGGGCAGAGGGATACTATGTGAGCACGGTGGGGCTTAACGAGGCAACCATAAAAAAGTATATTCAAGAGCAAGAGAAGCAGGATATTGCGATGGATAAACTTAGTGTAAAAGAATACGAGAACTCTTTTAAGGGGAGCCGGTAATACGAATGCCCTTTTAAGGGCAGCCACGAGTCAAAGGCGATAAGGCTTGAACAAAGTGAAAGCCAGCGTCTTTAGGCGCTGGCCAGTAACAGAGGCTAGGTGACTTGGGTAATATTGTATTACATGAATGTAGTATTTTACCGGAAACTGCTATAGGGTGCCGCGGTGGGAGTATCAGTGGTGAGTGCCGTATTTGAAGGAGTTTAGATGGAAAAACTTAAGGGTATACATAAAATTTAACTTATGTTATACTAACCTCGTACATTTGAATGAGCCAACCTCACGTTAAATATGTGCGGGACGCCTCAACAAGGGGGATTGTCAGGATGCTGGGATTTGACAAAATATTAGGCCATGAGCAGATAAAGGAGCATTTTCAGAATGCGGTGCAGAAGAGGAAGGTTTCCCATGCGTATATTCTCAGCGGGGAAGCAGGAATGGGCAGGAAATCCCTGGCAAATGCCTTTGCTCTCAGCCTGCTGTGCGAAAAGGGGCTGGCAGAGCCCTGTATGCAGTGCCATGCCTGTAAGCAGGTGTTGAGTAAAAACCATCCGGATCTGATTTATGTGACCCATGAGAAGCCGGCCAATATCGGAGTGGACGATATCAGGGAACAGATCAATGATACTATTATGGTGCGTCCTTACAGCAGCTACTACAAGATTTATATTGTGGATGAGGCGGAGAAGATGACGGTTCAGGCACAGAACGCTCTTCTTAAGACCATTGAGGAACCGCCCTCCTATGCAGTAATACTGCTTTTGACGACCAACCCGGAAGGATTTCTTCCAACCATATTGTCCAGATGCATGCAGCTTAAGCTGAGGCCGCTTAAGGATGAGGTGGTTAAGGAGTATCTGGTACAGTCCGCAGGAGTGGAAGAAAGCCAGGCTGAGATTTACGCGGCTTTTGCCAGAGGAAATCTGGGGAAGGCAATTTATCTGGCGGATTCGGAGGAGTTTAAGCAGATGTACTCAGAGGTTCTTTATCTGCTGAAGCATTTAAAGGATACGGATATATCAGAGCTTCTGGATTATATCCGAAAGCTGAAGGATGAAAAGCTGGATATAAGCATCTGCCTGGACTTTATGCAGATGTGGTACAGGGATGTGCTGATGTATAAGACTACGAAGGATATTAACCTGCTAATATTTAAGAATGAGTTTTCTTCTATCAAACAGATGAGCACAGTCAGTGGCTATGAGGGATTGGAGCGGATACTGGAGGCTATTGACAAAGCCAGAGTAAGGCTGAGAGCGAATGTAAATATGGAGCTGACTATGGAGCTTATGCTTTTGACGATGCAGGAGAATTAGACTGACCGGGGGACTTAAATGGGACTTCAGGTGCAGCTGGAATATATGAGATGGATAGATGGCATTTGAAGGCTGAGCATATAGCAGAGATTAGGAAGGGAACAGTTCCGGTAAAGCTTTCTGGCGGCTCAGCTAAGAGAGGCCGGTATAAGAAGGAGATTTGTATATGATAACAGTAATTGGTGTGCGGTTCCGCACTGCAGGTAAGATATATTATTTTGACCCGGCAGGCCGCAGGATTAAAACAGGGGATCATGTAATTGTGGAGACGGCCAGAGGGATTGAGTTTGGATATGTGGTTTTAGGCAGCCGGGACGTGGAGGAATCCAAGGTAGTGCCGCCTTTAAAGCCGGTTATCCGCATGGCTACCGCTGAGGATGAGAGCGTTGAGGTCAGGAACAAGGAAAAGGAAAAGGAGGCATTCAGAATCTGCCAGGAAAAGATTAAGAAACACAATCTGGAAATGAAGCTGATCGATGCTGAATATACATTTGACAATAATAAGGTTCTGTTTTACTTTACTGCTGACGGGCGTATTGATTTTAGGGAGCTGGTAAAGGATCTAGCCAGCGTGTTTAAGACCAGAATTGAGCTGCGGCAGGTAGGGGTGAGGGACGAGACAAAGATTATGGGGGGAGTTGGCATATGTGGAAGAACACTGTGCTGTCACTCTTATTTGTCGGAGTTTATTCCTGTGTCTATCAAGATGGCCAAGGAGCAGAATCTTTCACTGAATCCTACTAAGATATCCGGCGTCTGCGGAAGGCTGATGTGCTGCCTTAAGAACGAGGAGGAAACCTATGAGGTTCTCAACAGCAGGCTTCCAAATGTTGGAGATCATGTTACTACCAACGATGGCTTAAAGGGAGAGGTTCATAGTGTGAATGTGCTCCGCCAGCTGGTTAAGGTGATTGTGGTTGTAGAGAAGGATGAGAAGGAAATCCGTGAATATAAGGTGGAGCAGCTGCGGTTCAAGCCCAGAAGAAAGAAGGGCAAGGGCGGTGATAAGGAGAAGCCGGCTTTTGAGGAAGCCGCTCTGAAGGAGCTGGAGGCTTTGGAAAAGAGGGAAGGAAAGTCGAAGCTGGATGATAACTAGAGTGTCTGAGAGAAGGACGGAGGGGAAAGCAGAGGCACAGGCCAAAGAGCATGACTGGATCCAGGCCGGCCCTGTGCTTTTGCGGGATGACGAGCGGATCGATGATTTGCAGAGAAACCATTATGGCATTATCCAGAGGAAGGGAGCCTTTTGCTTTGGCATGGATGCCGTGCTTTTATCGGGTTTTTCTGTGGTTAAGGAGGGAGAGCGGGTTCTGGATCTGGGAACAGGTACGGGAATAATCCCTATCCTTCTGACTGCTAAAACAGAAGGAAAGCATTTTACCGGCCTGGAGATCCAGGAGGAGTCTGCGGATATGGCCAGGAGGAGTGTGGCTTACAACCATCTGGAGAATAAGATAGAGATTGTCACAGGGGATATTAAGGAGGCCAGCAGGCTGTTTGCACTGGCTTCTTTTGATGTAGTCACCAGCAATCCGCCTTATATGAATGACGCCCACGGGCTTAAGAATCCAAGTGATGGGAAAGCCATTGCCCGCCATGAGGTGCTGTGTACCCTGGAGGATGTGATACGGGAGGGTACGAAGGTGATGAGGCCGGGCGGGCGGTTCTATATGGTTCACAGGCCCAGACGGCTGATAGAGATTATACAGACTATGAAGGCGAACGGACTGGAGCCGAAACGGATGAAGCTGGTTCATCCTTACGCGGACAGAGAGGCTAATATGGTTCTCATAGAGGCTGTCAGAGGAGGGGGAGCTCTTCTTAAGGTGGAGGCGCCGGTTATCGTGTTTAATGAGCAGGGAGAGTATTCAGAGGAAATCCGCACTACCTACGGCTATTAAATGCCGGCGGTCAGGCATTACATGTTCATATATACTGCGTAGAGCAGTAGTTGGAAGGGAGAAGGATATGGCTGGCAAACTATATTTGTGCGCAACGCCTATAGGGAATTTGGATGATATTACCTTAAGGGTTCTCAGAACCTTGAGGGAAGTAGATTTGATTGCGGCAGAGGATACCCGCCACAGTATTAAGCTGCTGAATCATTTTGAGATCAAGACCCCTATGACCAGCTACCATGAATATAATAAGGAAGAGAAGGCCAGATATCTGGTAGGGCGGCTAAAGGCTGGGTCTGATGTTGCCCTGATAACAGATGCAGGTACTCCTGGAATATCCGATCCCGGGGAGGAACTGGTGCGGCAATGCTATGAGGCCGGGGTTGAAGTTACCTCCCTTCCGGGGCCATCGGCCTGTATTACAGCTCTTACATTGTCAGGGCTTTCCACCAGAAGATTCTGCTTCGAGGCCTTTCTCCCCAATGAAAAGAGTCACAAGAAGGAGCGGATGAGGATCTTAAGGGAGCTGGCAGCCGAGACAAGGACAATTATTGTATACGAGGCTCCCCACCGTCTGGTTAAGACGTTAAAGGAGCTTTATGAGACTTTGGGAGAGCGCAGGATTACCGTGTGCCGGGAGCTGACTAAGAAGCATGAGGAGGCCTGTCAGACGACCTTTGAAAAGGCTTTGGATCACTATGAAGCGGAAGAGCCGAAAGGCGAGTGTGTGATAGTGATAGATGGAAAGGCTCCGGAGGAGATAAAAAAAGAGGAGATAAAAGCCTGGGAGCAGATGAGCATAGAGGAGCATTTGGGCTATTACCTTTCCAGGGGACAGAGCAAAAAAGAGGCTATGAAGGCTGTGGCCAGGGATAGAGGGATCAGCAAAAGGGAGGTGTACCAGCAGCTGCTAACTGAATAAGAGAATAGAAAAAGCCTGGGACTGAACCGGGCTTTTTCTATGTACATTCAGAGTGATTCACTTACATTTAATCCGGCCAGCTTGGCTAGAGCGATAATAGATTGTCTGGAAACCTTTTTTCCTTCAAAATCCAGCAAATCCTCAGTGCTGCCGGTAAAAATATCGGCACATTCTGCTTTTCTCAGGATGATACAGTTATCCTGGACGGTAATTTCCAAACCATCCTTTACATCTAAATCCAGACTTCTTCTCAATTCGATGGGAAGCGTGATACGGCCTAATTCATCCAGCTTACGGATAACACCAGTGGTCTTCATTTGTTACACCCCCTTTTAAATGGAATGCCTTCTTTTACAACTTTAACTTAACAAATTTTGTATGCAAAGTCAATCGTATAAGGCTACGAAATTGGTAAGAAATGTAAGAAGTTAGTAAAGATCGGAGAAGAAACGCGAAATAGGGAGAAAAATATTTCTTGACAAACAGGAAACGATCCGGTAGTATTACTTTGACATTCAAAGTTTTCTCAATAGAAAAAGGAAGGCGTGAGTCCGCTGATTGCTGGATGGATTCGGGACAGGTAAAAGGAATGACAACAAGAATCATAGGAACCGGCTCGTATGTGCCGGAGCAGATAGTGACGAATAATGACCTTGCACAGATAGTGGAGACCAGCGACCAGTGGGTCCGCAGCAGAACGGGAATTGGCGAAAGAAGGATCGCAACGGTTGAGGGTACGTCCCAGATGGCAGCCAGGGCAGCCCGGAGGGCCCTGGAGCAGGCGAAAGTGGAGCCGGAAGCGATTGATTTGATCCTTCTTGGAACCTCCACGCCGGATTACTGTTTTCCCAGCGGAGCCTGCGAGATTCAGGGTATGATCGGGGCGGTTAACGCAGTCTGCTATGATATAAGCGCAGCCTGTTCCGGCTTTGTATTTGCGTTGAATACAGCTCATGCATTTATTAGCAGCGGGATATATAAGACGGCTCTGGTTATCGGCTCAGATGTTATAAGCAAACTGATCGACTGGACAGACAGAAGCACCTGTGTTCTATTTGGGGACGGCGCGGGCGCGGTTGTGGTAACAGCAGATGTAAAGGGAATTATGGGCATACATATGAGGTCTGACGGTAAAAAGGGTCAGGTGCTAACCTGCGGCGCAAGAACCAACGGAAATTTCCTTTTAGGAAAGAAGCCGGAGTTGGGATATATGTCTATGGAAGGCCAGGAGGTATTTAAGTTTGCAGTGAAGAGGGTGCCGGAGTGCATCGGACAGCTTTTAGAAGAGACAAAGGTTTCGGCGGAGGCTGTGCGGTACTTTATCATTCATCAGGCCAACTACCGTATAATCGAGTCTATAGCAAAACGTTTTAAAGTGGATTTAGAGAAGTTTCCGGTGAATATGGAGTTTTATGGCAATACCTCAAGTGGTTCTGTTCCCCTTCTCCTGGATGAGATGAACAGGGCGGGAAGGCTGAGCCGGGGCGACAAGGTTGTGCTTTCAGGCTTTGGGGCAGGCCTTACATGGGGAGCTACCCTGTTAGAGTGGTAAAAGGGGAAATGATAAAATAATATAAAAATATAAAAGGAGAAATGAACATGTTAGAGAAGATGAAGGAAATTATTGCGGAGCAGCTGAGTGTAGAGGCAGATACCATTACAGAGGCATCTTCCTTTAAAGAGGATTTAGGCGCTGATTCCCTAGATCTGTTCGAGCTGGTTATGGCTTTAGAGGACGAGTACTCTGTAGAGATTCCTGCTGAGGAATTGGAGCAGCTGACAACTGTAGGAGAGGTCATGGCATATTTAAAAAATCAAGGCGTAGAGGCATAAATCCACAGGTGGAAATGGAAAATGACAGCGTGTGAGGCTTTGCACGCTGTTTCCTTCATAAGCACATAAAAAAGGAAGCTGGAGCTAATCCCACCGATCCGGTTTTCCGGCTTTATAAGGGGGGACACCAGGCGGGGCAGGTCGGAACCTCGACCGATGCAGCACCGAACAGAGACCGGAGGTAACAGAATGAAAACTAGAATTACAGAAATGCTTGAAATCAAGTATCCGATTATTCAGGGAGGCATGGCCTGGGTTGCAGAGCATCATCTGGCTGCAGCTGTATCTGAGGCAGGAGGGCTGGGACTGATCGGCGGGGCCAATGCTCCGGGCGAGGCAGTTCGGGATGAGATCCGCAAGGCAAGGGTTCTGACAGAGAAACCCATTGGTGTGAATGTCATGCTTTTAAGCCCTCACGCAGAGGATGTGGCAAAGGTAGTTGTGGAAGAGGGAATCAAGGTGGTCACCACCGGAGCAGGTAATCCTGAAAAATATATGGATATGTGGAAGTCTGCCGGAATTAGGGTGATTCCTGTGGTTGCAAGCGTAGCCCTGGCGCGCCGCATGGAAAAATACGGCGCTGACGCCGTAGTGGCAGAGGGAATGGAGTCCGGCGGCCATATCGGTGAGCAGACCACTATGACTCTGGTTCCTCAGATAGCGGATGTGGTGTCCATACCTGTAATCGCAGCAGGCGGCATTGGTGACGGAAGAGGCATTGCGGCAGCATTTATGCTGGGGGCCGAAGCGGTTCAGATGGGAACCAGATTTGTGGTTGCTGATGAATCCATTGTGCATGAAAATTATAAGGAGCGGATTATCAAGGCTAAAGATATCGACTCTGCTGTAACAGGACGTACCCATGGACATCCGGTGAGATGCTTAAGAAACCAGATGACCAGGGAGTACACAAGGCTTGAGCAGGAAGGAAAATCCTTTGAGGAGCTGGAGTACCTTACCTTAGGCACATTGCGCAAGGCGGTTCAGGAGGGGGATGTTACCGGAGGAACGGTAATGGCCGGACAGATTGCGGGAATGGTGTCCAGGAGACAGAGCTGTAAGGAAATGATAGAAGAAATGATGGGAGAGGCTTCCAGACTGATGCACTGGGATTTGTGTACGGCCGGCCAGCACATTTAAAGGAGTAAGAGGATGAGCAAAATAGCATTTATATTTCCGGGACAGGGAGCCCAGGTGCCCGGTATGGGTAAGGACTTCTATGAACAGACAGAGATTGGGAAGGCCGTGTTTGACAGGGCTTCCGAGCTTTTAGGCTTCTCTATGGCTGAGCTTTGCTTTGAGAAGAATGACCGGCTGGATATTACGGAATATACCCAGGCAGCGATGGTGACCACCAGCATTGCCATGATGAAGGTGCTTGAGGAGAGAGGTGTCAGGCCAGATGTGGCTGCGGGCCTGAGCCTGGGAGAATACTGCGGGCTGGTAGCGGCAGGTGTCATGAGACAGGAGGACGCTATTACTACTGTGCGTCAGAGAGGAATTCTTATGCAGGAGGCAGTTCCGGTAGGAGAGGGAGCGATGGCGGCAATCCTGGGCCTGGATGGGGTTGTAATAGAGAAAGTAATCAGAGAAATGGACGGCGTATGGATTGCCAACTACAACTGTCCGGGGCAGATTGTAATTTCAGGTAAGAAGGCAGCAGTAGAGGAAGCCTGTGAGAGGCTTAAGGACGCAGGGGCCAGGAGAACGCTCCTGCTAAATGTAAGTGGACCCTTCCATTCCGGCCTGCTTACAGATGCAGGGGAGAAGCTGGGAAGGATCCTTGCAAGAGTGGTTATAAGCATTCCTGCGATCCCCTATGTAGCCAATGTAAACGCAAGGTTTGTCACAACGGCTGAGCCGGTGAGGGAGCTGCTTACAAAGCAGGTTTCCTCTTCCGTAAGATGGCAGCAGAGCGTTGAGACAATGATTGCCCACGGCGTGGATACCTTCATTGAGATTGGACCGGGAAAAACTTTGACCGGATTTATGAAGAAAATCAATAAAGAAGTGAGAACCATGAATGTGGAAAAAATGGAAGATATAGATACGGTAGTGGAAGAGCTGCGGCAGGAGCAGCGTAAAGGGATATAGGGCAGGCATCTGCCATCGAAAGGAGAAGAAGCTTATGCTGGAAGGCAAGATTGCATTAGTAACAGGCGCAAGCCGTGGTATTGGACGCCAGATAGCCTTAACGCTGGGAGCTAAGGGAGCGGCTGTAATCGTAAATTATAATGGCTCTGCTGCGAAAGCAGAGGATGTGGTAAATGAGATAAAGGCAGCAGGAGGCAAAGCGGAGGCAGTGCAGTGTAATGTTGCCGAATTTGAGAGCTGCGGGTCCATGCTGGCAGAGGTAGTGGAAAAATATGGACGTCTGGATATCCTGGTGAACAATGCTGGCATCACAAGGGATAACCTGCTTATGAAGATGTCCGAGGAGGATTTTGATGCAGTTATCAGCACCAACCTGAAAGGTGTATTTAACTGTATCAAGCATATTTCCCGTCAGATGCTAAAGCAAAGGGCAGGAAGAATTATTAATATTTCATCGGTATCAGGCGTTTTGGGAAATGCAGGTCAGGCGAACTACTGCGCAGCCAAGGCAGGGGTTATCGGCCTGACCAAGTCGGCGGCAAGAGAGCTGGCATCCAGAGGGATTACAGTGAACGCGGTAGCGCCTGGATTTATTGTAACGGATATGACGGATGTGCTCAGCGACAGCGTAAAAGCGTCCATAATAGAGCAGATCCCGATGAAGAAGCTGGGGGAGACGGCGGATATTGCGGAGGCAGTTGCTTTTCTGGCCTCTGATGAAGCAAAGTATATTACAGGCCAGGTGCTCAGCATCGATGGCGGTATGGCAATGTAGGATTATAAAGCAGGAGCGTGAGCGTATGAAGACGAGAGTGGTAGTAACAGGTATGGGTGCCATCACCCCCATTGGAAACGATGTGGAAAGCTTTTGGCAGGGGCTTAAAAGCAAGACGGTAGGAATCGGCCCTATTACTTATTTTGATACAACTGATTTTAAATGTAAGCTGGCGGCGGAGGTAAAGGGCTTTCATGCAAAGGATTATATGGATCAAAAGGCGGCTCGCCGGATGGAAGCCTTTTCTCAATTTGCGGTAGCTGCCTCCAGGGAAGCCTTAGAGCAGGCAGGCATTGATATGGAGAAGGAGGATCCCTACCGGGTAGGCGTCTGCGTAGGCTCCGGCATTGGCTCACTCCAGGCCATGGAGAAGGACGTTTTGAAGATGAAGGAAAAGGGGCCAAGCCGGGTGAATCCTCTTTTGGTGCCTATGATGATAAGCAACATGGCCGCAGGAAACGTAGCCATTCAGTTCGGGCTTAAGGGAAAGTGCTTTAATGTGGTAACAGCATGTGCCACAGGGACCCATTCCATCGGCGAGGCCATGCGCTCGATCCAGTATGGCGAGGCGGACGTAATGGTGGCAGGAGGATCTGAGGCCAGCATTACTCCGATTGGTATCGCCGGATTTACAGCCCTGACAGCATTAAATACCACCAGCGATCCAATGAGGGCATCGATTCCCTTTGACGAGGAAAGAAACGGCTTTGTTATGGGTGAGGGCGCAGGCGTGGTGGTTCTGGAGTCTCTGGAGCACGCACAGGCCAGAGGCGCAAGGATTCTGGCAGAGGTTGCAGGCTATGGCGCGACCTGCGATGCATACCATATCACCTCCCCTGCTGAGGACGGAAGCGGCGCTGCCCGGGCCATGGAAAATGCTTTGTCAGACGCGGGGATGAAGGCGGAGGAGCTTGACTATGTCAATGCCCATGGCACCAGTACCCACCACAATGACCTCTTTGAGACGCTGGCCATAAAGAGAGCCTTGGGGGATCACGCCAAAAGGGTGAAAATCAATTCCACCAAATCTATGATCGGACATCTCTTAGGAGCGGCAGGCGGAGTTGAGTTTATCGCCTGTGTGAAGTCCATTGAGGATGGCTTTGTTCATGCAACTGCTGGTCTTAAGAAGCCGGGCGAGGGCTGTGATCTGGACTATACCCAGGGCGAGGGCGTATCCATGGAGGTGAATGCCGCTATCAGCAATTCCCTTGGATTTGGCGGACACAATGCCAGCCTGATTGTAAAGAAGTTCAGAGGGTAATGTTCAGTTAGTAACAGAAAGAAGGTATGGGCTATGAATATAGACGATATTTTAAAATTAATTCAGGCAGTTTCCGACAATAAGCTTACCAGCTTTGAGCTGGAAGAAGGCAATATAAAGCTTTCCTTAAAATGCGAAAGAGAGCAGCCCCAGGTAATGGCAGTGACAGCGCCTGTGATGACGGTTCCCGGCATGGGCGGGACGGCAGGAGTGGACCTTTCTGCGGCAGATCAGGGAGCTTTGACGTCGCCTGCAGCAGGGGCAGCTTCTGTGGATATTGGATCTGACAAGGTCATCACCTCTCCGCTGGTAGGAACCTTTTACAGCGCATCCTCACCAGATGGGGATGCCTTTGTAAAGGCAGGGGATAGGGTGAAGAAGGGACAGGTGCTGGGAATCATCGAGGCTATGAAACTGATGAATGAAATAGAAAGTGAATACGACGGAGTGGTAGAAGCAATCCTTGTAAATAATGAGGAGGTGGTGGAGTACGGCCAGCCTCTGTTCCGTATCAGTTAGGGCGTACAGGCAGGCCGATAAGTGGAGACAACCGGTTGCAGGAGACAGGAACAGGGCCTTTTGGCTTATAACGAGGAGGTAAGGATTATATGTTAATGGGAATTAAGGAGATAGAGGAAATTATTCCCCACAGGCACCCCTTTTTACTGGTGGACTGTATTGAGGAGCTGGAGCCGGGGGTGCGGGCGGTAGGCTATAAATGTGTAAGCTACGATGAGTCTTTTTTCAAGGGACATTTTCCACAGGAGCCGGTTATGCCGGGGGTGTTAATAATTGAGGCGCTGGCTCAGACCGGCGCGGTAGCCATTTTGTCCCAGGAAGGCTTTAAGGGAAAGATTGCATATTTCGGCGGTATTGATAAGGCGAAGTTCAAACGGAAGGTAGGGCCGGGAGATAAGATAAGGCTGGAATGTGAAATTATTAAGCAAAAAGGGCCCTTGGGAATCGGAAGGGCGACTGCCACGGTGGATGGCGGGCTGGCTGTGACAGCAGAGCTTACATTTATGGTTGGTTAGTTATATATCCCGCAACAGATGTGGGGATACGGGAAGGGAGGGAAAATGTCGATGTTTAACAAAATTTTAATTGCCAATCGAGGAGAGATTGCAGTCCGCATTATCCGGGCCTGCCGAGAGATGGGGATTCAGACTGTGGCTGTATATTCCGAGGCGGATAGAGACTGCCTTCACACCCTGCTGGCTGACGAGGCCATCTGTATCGGGCCTGCGCCCTCAAATCAGAGCTATCTGAATATAGAGCGGATACTGGCGGCTACTGCAGCGGTGAAGGCCGACGCGATTCATCCGGGCTTTGGCTTCCTTTCGGAAAATGCCCGATTTGCCAGGCTGTGTGCTGAGTGCAATATCACCTTTATAGGGCCGTCTGCTGGAATCATCCATAAGATGGGCAACAAGTCAGAGGCCAGAAGGACTATGATAGATGCGGGAGTGCCCGTTGTGCCAGGCGGCAGGGAGCCGGTTCATGAGGCAGAGGAAGCCCTTGCCATGGCAAAGGAGATCGGCTTTCCGGTTATGATAAAGGCATCTTCAGGCGGCGGAGGAAAGGGGATGAGGATTTCCAGAAGCGCCGGGGATTTTAGGGAGCACTTCAATGCGGCCCAGATGGAGTCAGTAAAGGGCTTTTCCGATGACACCATGTATATAGAAAAATACATTGAAAAGCCAAAGCATGTGGAATTTCAGATTATGGCAGATAAGCACGGCAATATAATCCATCTGGGAGAACGGGACTGCTCCATCCAGAGACGTCACCAGAAGGTGCTGGAGGAGGCGCCCTGTGAGGCTATTTCCCCTAAGCTTCGCAAGAAAATGGGGGAAACTGCCGTAAAGGCCGCCAGAGCTGTAGGATATGAAAATGCAGGAACCATAGAGTTTCTTTTGGATAAGAATAAGGACTTTTATTTTATGGAGATGAATACCCGGATTCAGGTGGAGCATCCTGTAACGGAGCTGACACCGGAGGAGATCAAGCGGCAGGAACAGCTTCGCAGACACC
>OBKG01000390.1_pt1 | contig 19986 bp, 19 predicted proteins | sample 1519741 | NCBI WGS metagenome assembly OBKG01 (sample SAMN00265072, study PRJEB22529) | human gut metagenome
TGTTAAGTTGATTGAACCGCCGTGTACCGAACGGTACGCACGGTGGTGTGAGAGGTCGGAATTTCTCATTTAAGAGAAATTCCTCCTACTCGATTGATAACTCGCGCTTCGCACTCGTAATCAGACTTCGAACGTGGATTCAGGCTCACGTGCGAAGTTAAAACCGGAACATTTGACCCATAGACGACTTTTTGTCGGCCGGGGATTTCCCGTTCTCCGTTAATACCCAGTTTCTGTACAAAATTCTCCTGTGATTCCTCTTTCATAATAACCTCCCTGGCGTCATATCTTCTTCCCTCAGGACCAGCCCGTTTTCCAGAATTTTTACGTTTTCTTTATTCTTTTTTGCTGTTGTCTTTTTTGCCATTTTTTTAATTCCTTTCTTGTTTGTTTTTCTTGTTTAATATGCTGGATTTGCCGGCAGAACGAAAAAGGTTATGTATCGGAAGGATTGAGGCAAAAAAATACCGCTGCATTTGCAGCGGTATTGCGTTAAATAGAAAAAGATTTGTTTGTTTTTGTATTCCCAAGCATTTCCAGGATATACGCCCGCGCGGTCGGCATCTCTTCTGCCTCTTCAAGAAGCAGTTTCAACAGCTGTTTTGAAACGATATCTATTTTCAGCAGTTTGACCAGGTTCTCTTCATCCTTATTTTCTATTAGCCTCAGAACAAATCCTTTTGAATTCTTTTTTAAGTATTTTTTCGACTCTTCTGAATTAAAGTCAGAATATTCTAATAAAGCAAGGTCTTCTTTATCGATGGGGTACTCTGCATACTTCCAGAATTCCGGACGTACTTCGCAAAAATCCGTGAAAAAATCTGTTACAGCCTTTGTTAAGTCTGCAAACTTTGAGATGTTGACATATCTTGGGAGATATGCGTATTTATCTCCGCATTGCAGCCGCACAATATGAGATGTATGGTCAAGATGATTGATTTTTCCTGAAAGGCGTATGCCTTGAACAATATCTTCTAAAAAAACAGGCATTACAATTTCTTTTGTGTTCTCTGAAATGGCGCCATTGCCGATATACTTAACGCTTCTTGGAATATACAATTTCTCGATACCTGTTCCACTGAAAGCGTCTCGATTAATATTTTCTAATCCTTCATTCAAGGTGATACTTTTAATGTTTGACTTGTAAAAATCATATTCTCCAACTCTTTGAAGGCTCGGAGGCAAATCTACTTTTGTTAGGTTTTCAGTCCAGGTGAAAACATAATTTCCGAATTGCTTAACACCATTTCCGAGATTAATCTCTTTCAGGTTATGACAATGGCTGAAAGCTTCATCTTCAATCCTTTTTACAGAATCAGGAAACTTGACGGATTCGATTTCGCTGCGATAGAAAGCAAAATCAGTGATTTTTTCAACTCCTTCTGGAACCTCAGCATGTCTCAACCCGGCAGAACCAACGATAAGCGTACGCATATCTTTTGTATAGATTATTCCATCAATCTCTACATAATGAGGACTTTTAATTGATATTTTTTGTATACACTTAGTATTATTTCCGGTTTTTGTCTGGGCAAGCATTAGAATATCTTCCGGCCGTATATAATCATCAACCTCAAGAGTTAATTTTTCTGGAAGGTTGGAATTATATTGAAGACTGGATATACTATTTGTATTATGTATAACCATTTCTTTCACTACACCCAAATCAACATCCGGTGAAAATATGACTTTCTGTATTTTAGTATCCGGCAAAATAATTTTGTCTGCATCCTTGTCAATATCAATGACGATATAATTTACCATTTTTACACCATTCACGAACGGCTGCTCTTCAAATGCAGAGCCTGCAAATGCAGATTCTTCAATGTCAGACCAGGTAAATGTGGTTTTGAGATTTATCAGATTTGTGCATTTGCATCCATGAAAGGCGCATGACGCAATCTTATTAATACCAGACATATCAATTACATCATTCTCATCCGGAGAAAAGACATTTTCAAGTATTACATGACCTGATGATGCATATACGAGATATTTTCCGGAAACATAATATATATTTTTGGAATCAACATATTTCACGCCAGGAAATGCCTCATTATTGATACTGATTTCATAAACAGTTGGCCCGATAATAAGCTTTTCTACATTTGGAAACTTCTTATTACTATCACTCATCACTACATCCGAGTTAAATTCAATTTCAGTCACCCAGTCTTCTACATCCATATCAACAACAGCATTAAGACTTTTATCGATGTACATTGTCACACCGTTTTGGCTGGTTGTCTTAAATAAAAACCATTCTTTTTTATTCATTTTCTCTTTTCCTTTCTTTGTTTTTATATCCTGTTTCGTGTTTAATATGCAGTATTTGCAGGCAAAACGAAAAAGCAACTGCGACGGCAGAAAAAAATACCGGCACGTCTTTTACACAAAAAAGCGCCCCGTAAAACAAATTGCGTGGCGCCGTTTCAGAACTTTACAGTCGCATAGAAGTCTTTTTCTTATTTTTTTCCATGGCATTCATCAGATACGCTGCAATATCGCTTTTTCCGTTACCTACAGCATACTCATACAAATTCTTTGCTGCTGCCGGTGTAAGCAGCCCAAGTCCGATGAATTCAGCGACCTCCGAATTGCGGCCTGTTTCTATAAGATGTAATGTGATGTTCTTGCTCATACGTTTTACGTATTTTTTTAAGCCTTCACATGGCTCTTCTCCTGTTTTTAAAAGATGCATATATTCTGCATATGCCGTATCAGCAGAAGCGTCTCCCGTCTTGCAGTACTTATGCATTGTCTGCATCTTCTCCGGAATACCTGAATTTAATGCACATTCGCAATACGGTGCATTTGTTGTCTCTATGTATTTCGGTAAAAAATAAGTACCACCATCTGTTACAAGCTCCACTGTCATTGGCCATCTCCTGAAACTAAATTCCGCATGTGTGGTCCAGCTCATCGGGCTGACAGCACGCATAAGGTTATACGGCAGCCCGCCGCGTATTGTTACTTTTCTTGCATACTGCAGCGCCTCATCTCCTACAACACGCAACGATTCTGGAAGCACAAGCTCATTTAGCTCCTTGCAGATATAAAATGCCGATGGAGCAATTACCAACAGCCCTTCGTTAAGCACGACATTTTTTAATTCAGAACAATTTATAAAAGCCTGCTCTCCAATGATTCGTAAACTATCAGGAAAAACGATTTCTTCAAGCCCTCTGCATGAAGCAAATGCGCTTTTTCCAATGTATTCCAGTCCATTTCCGAACTGAATATCTGTAAGGTCAACGCATTGTAAAAACACCTCTTCTTCAATTTTTTTTAATGAATCCGGGAATTTAACAGATTTTATATTATTGTGCTGAAATCGGTTAGACAAAAATGCCCCCTTCCCGATGACTTCTATTCCCTCCGGAATTACCATATTTTCCGGAGCTTCTTTGATATCCGGTTTTAAGCCTATCAGTTTACGGCTGTCTTTTTCAACCATGAAAATATCATTAACAACCTCCAGTTCTGATGCTTTTGTTTTTGGCTCTTTTTTTGTTTTCATTTTTCTAATTCCTTTCTTTTTGTTGTTTTTTCTGTACATTTCTAATATGCAGGAATTTGGAAATAAGAAAAATGCTGCTCTGTATTATGTGTTTTATTTTTAATTTTTTTTGTCATATTTTTAATTGGTAAATATTACCAGAGAGCCCGTAAACGGCTCTCTTTTTTAACCTAAAACAAAGGAGGTGTCAGACATGGCATCAGTAGCGAAATTTAAATTAAACGAAGCACCGCGGCTTCTTGCACATTGCAGCAGGTCTCAGAAGAATGCCGGTTCACATATACATCAGTACAGGTCTGCCATGAATTTCAATATGGCAAAAGACAGGCACCAGGGCGTTGGGGATTACCAGTTTGTAAAAGACACAATCAACAAAGATGACGTTAAGCTTTATAAACGTGATGACGTCAAGGTCGTCTGCAGCTGGGCTGTAACAATGCCAAGAGAGTTATGCCACGAAGAGGTCGGTGTAGACGGTGAAGAATTTTACGTACCGAATGACAGCAGAGAATGCGAAGAATTCTTCCAGCACGCATATGACTTTTTTAAACAGAAACACGGTGAGAGTAATATCATTTCCGCATATGTACACATGGACGAAAATGTCCCTCATATGCATTTTACTTTCGTTCCAATCGTAGACAACAAAGAACAGGCTCGTGACGGCAAGAAATATAAAGTCTGTGCAAAGGAAGCCCTGCAGGACTGTTATGGGGCAAAGTTCCAGATAGAGCTCCAGGATTACATTTCTTCCAAAATGGGAAAAGAACTGAATATGGTCAAAAAAGACACAGTCGATTACGAAAGAAACGTAAAAGAATTAAAAAAGAAAACCCTGAACGACCGCTGCACCTACCTCTCACGGCAGATTGCAAAATCCGAAGAGGAGCTGCAGAGAAAACGCCGGATACTTAACATGGCCGGGGTCCTTGAGGCTACAGAAAAAGATATTGACGACATCAAAACGTCTACATCAAACGGATTTACCGTAATGCGTGAACCGGACTGGCTGCGGATAAAGCCGCTTCTTAAATCATTAAATGCGATGAAAGCAGAACGAAAAGAACTGCTCAAAATGCTGAAAGAATTTGAAGAGGCAAGCACTGCAAAAGAAAACCAGTCATTACGTGATGAGGCCGCATCACTTGCAAAAGAAAATGCAAGGCTTGAAAAAGAGCTGCAGCAGGTGCAGAGGTTTATGGAAAACACTATGATTGACCATAAACCAATCAGCGAGATTTACGAAGAAACAAAACGTGAAGAAGCAGAAAAACACAGAGATGACTGGATACCGAGTGCTTATAACGAGAGGTGAAAAAAAAGAAGCAGAAAATTCTGCTTCTTTTTTTAGAATGGCCTTAATTCGTTTGCAAAATCAAACGAAATAGCCTCACCGGTTATAGTTTTTGTATATGCAGTTTCTTCATGCATATAATCAACAATTTCTTTTGTTGAAAAGTTCTTGAATTTTTGGATTACAGCATCCAGGATTCTTTTGTCAAATGATGTTAAGACATCGTAATTTACATCAGGATTTGGATATACATGAAACATTGAGTCATAGTTAGCGCTCATTTCTTCCACTACGTTTAATCCAGGCAGCATCATTAAATCACGATGACCAACCGGAAGCGCGCCCATATTTTCGTGTGTATATACCATACCAGTTATTGAATGCTGGTATTTTTGGTATGACAGATTATCTGTATACCACAGCATTTTCATAAGCTTAACCTTAAACAAGTTTGAAACATGTTCCGCGATATATGATGCCGCGGCCTCAATTTTATCAATATTTAATGCAGTAAAGCCATTTAATTTTGATGGAGCATTAAAATTAAAGTAGTCTTCAGTAAATGAATTTCGGCGTTTATTTTCTTCTCTTTTGTTTAACTGGATACTTAATTTCTCTGAAATTGACTGTCTTTTTTCAGCAGAAAGCTTTTCGGAATTTTGTTTTAGTAATTCTGCAACAAATTCAGTATCATCTCTTACTTTTTTTAAAACGGTATCATATGTTTTATCCTGAATTGCTTTTGTTTCATATCTTGTAATTGTAACGTCGCCCCATCCAAGTAATCTTGAGAAATCAATTTGTGATAAATTATATTTTTTGCGGATTTCCACAATTTCATCAGATGTTAATAAACCGTGCTTTATTCTATATGCATTACGAGCATTTTGCATATTCTTATTCATCATTTGTCCATTAACAAATTTGTGCTCATCTTCATTTGCATTTACGCAGTAGAAATAATGTTCTCTATATTTAACTTCATCGTTTTTTATTTCAACATTAGTTTCATCTTCATATTCTTGTACTGTATGTGATTTCCCACATATTGGACAGTCCATTATGAATTCTCTAATTAGCTTTTTCATATTCTTTTTCTCCTTTCTCCATATTTTTATTTTTTATTATACGGAAACGCTATTGGCCTCATAGCAAAATGAAATGAAACACACACGATACAACGGCGATTTCTTTCTCTTATTTTCAATTTTATATACACCAACTTTTCATCTATTTTCTTTCCAAAAACATATAATATTGGCGGATGAATGTCATCTGTGTCTATTTTTGTTTCTGAATAGTCTTCCACTGTAAGAGTTTTTAGCACTTCAACAATATCATTATTATCATATTCCAATGCCAAGGTTGTATATGATGTTGTATATTTTTTATCTCTTCTCTGGTCATCTTTTAAATTTAGATAAAAGTCGTGGTCTATATTAAAATCATCTCGATTTATAAATTGGCCTAAGTCTTGCAAGAACTCTTTAACTTCTTTTTTCTTAGAAATTGTCGATAAATAAATTTTTACCACCCCAGACATGCATATTGTATTATCTATTGATATTATATCTATCAATTGATAATATGTCAACCCCGAAAAGCGGCCCTCTTGTTTAAGAGAGCCGGAAACATCATCTCGCAACCCCAACAATCGCCAGTGCAAACAATGCAGCAATCGCAGCCAGCCATACAAACCAGATTGGCAGCTTTGCTTTCAGCGGTTCCACCTTCACTGCATGTGGAATCCACAGTGCCATCCAGATGAAGATACTGTCAATCAGTCTCAATACATTTCCGCTTGCCGGGTTTCCCATCATATACCTTACCCAGACATATCCAACAAGCAGTACATAAATAAGATTTGCAATACTGTACCACTGCTCCACTTCCATATTTACGTCGATAATCTCAACATTTCTGTCACCTTGTTTGTCAGAGCCTGAAATTTTGTCCTTGTTTACACCAGATTTTTCTGTTGCGTCATCTATATTATTTTTCATATTTTTTTACCTCTCTTTATCTATATTATACTACAAATATGCCGGATTTCTGTAAAAAGAAAAAACAGCGCAAATACGCTGTTTTAATACCCTGCCCGCTGAAGGATGTTAATGTATTTTCGCGTCAGATTTTCATTTCCGTCCATCATTGCTTTCAGGACATCTGCTGCAGCAGTGTTCATCTTTTTCAGCGCAGGATACCCCATCCGACGAAGAAACAATATTCTTTGTTTCGTAGTCGGGTGGGGAGGAATGCGCGGTTTTGTATTCCTCCTGCTTCCTCCTTTTAATTAAATGCTGATTTAAAATAACCGCCAGCATATCTGTACACTTTAACTTTTTTAATAGATGCAGATTTCTTATCAGTGAGTAGCATCACCCGTGTTCCATTACAGTGACATCCTGCAGTCTCGCGTTTTCTGTTTTCGTATATGACTATATCGTGAGGCTGAATTTTATAATGCTGTTTCCTAACAGTTCTTTTTCCAGCGGTTACTTTTTGTAATCGATACTGGCGCAGATTTTCGGAATCTTTCTTGTGGTTGCGGTTGATTCGTCCGTTAGACAACTCCTGTCCTGTTTTCTTTGAGCCATCGCGGCTGTCAATATACTTCGCATCATAAAACTTCTCAAGACATCTATTATTTCTTCGTTTTTTCTTGCAAAGAACCGCTTTGATACGATGGTTTGGATGAAACTGTCCCATGACAAAAGCATCGTTAACATGTGATTTATCAATATCCAGTTCTCGGCGCCGTTCTTTTGTTGCTGCTCCGTATGTAATATAAATATCAATATCTGAAAATAGGGCTTTAGCTTCACTGTAAAGCTGCCATCGTATCGTAGTCATAAAAGTAGCGCCTTTAAATGATGAAAGCTTTGGTTTCCAGTTATATAATTTCCCTCCTGGTTTATGATTCTTCGGTGTATGACATTTATCACATACTGTAGCCAGATTTGACATACTGTTAGTTCCGCCCTGGCTTCTATATTTAATATGATGAACATGGAGTATCGCTCCATCTTTTATTGTTCTGCCGCAGCATTGACATTTATAACCATCACGGGCAAAAACTGCTTCGCGAAGCGTCGCGATGCCGTAACGTTCGCCATGCTGATAATCTGCGCCCTGAGGCAAAGGCTTGCCTTCCTCCTTAGCTTTTAATACCTGAGTATCAAAATTTCCCATTTCCAGTGTAATATCTGTAATTGGCATTACATTATTAATACGTGAAATTGCCTGAATATGTATCTTTTTCTTATGCTCTAATGATGGAGCAATCCATCCCTGGTCTCGTTTTCTATTGTTGAAACGGGCCTGACGGTATCTTTTTCTGCTCCGCCTCTGTCTTCGATACATACGGCATGCATCATGTCTGCCTCTTTCGTCTGTTAATGTGTCAATCTGTTCTGCCAGATATTCGTGCTTCTCTGACTTTACAGATATTCCAATATGTATATATCCGGTATCCATACAAAGCTCTATTGGCTGGATATCTCCAGTTTTCCTTTCAGTAAGCTGTATGGTAAACGGATGATAACTATGTTTTATTGCTTTGCCTGATTTGAGCAACTTACGTGCTCTGTATTCACTTGTTGGCATCAATCTTTCGCCTGTCTTACTAATGACTGCAACTGACATAAGCTGCCCTCCTTTATTCTTATATTTTCCCGGCAATCCGGGATGGCTTACGCCTTCTGTATCAGCTGTCTCAAAACATCCGAAGATATTTAAAAGCAGCCCATACAGGTTCTCTATCCTTTTGGCTCCGGCAAGCCGGCGCCTAGTCAGAATCGGTTGTCCTCATCGCCAATGTTATCCGATAGTTTAGCGTATGCTGCACTTCTCCTACCCTAAGAGATGTTTAACAGCATACCGCAGAGCGTGAGACTTGAGGAGCATCCCACGGTGCCTATTTTACCGGTAACGTAGTAGTTAAAGATTTACCTGACCTGGTTTGGCCGGTTTCTTTACTACCAAGGCTAATCAATAAGACTGCAAGGCTTATGTGATAACGACGGGGAACCCCGGCGCTATCAATAAGGCTTTACAGCCAACAGCCTTCCGTAAACTGTAACGGGGCTAAACAAAAGTGGCAATAAGAAAACTTAATCTTTTGCAAGCCCCGTCCGAGGTTTACCTCGGGCGCGGGTTATTGACCACTGCGTTAAACATTGTACACGCATCGTCTGCCGAAATCTTTTCACGTTCCAGGACTACAATATACAGTTCATGCGCTGTTTCAGGATGCAGTTTTGAAAATGTCTTATGCCAGTTCAGCACGCCATTCCTGCCTCCAATCTTGTGTGCAAAGCAATTAAGTCCGTCATACATTACCGCCATTGCCGGCGTCATTATCCGCTGCGAGTCCCTGCAAAGCATATCATCCTCAACAGTATAAGGTCCAATCATATGTTTTTTCATATTTTTTCTCCTTTCTTTTTACGATTTATACATCCAATATGCCGGATTTAGTAAAAAACGAAAAAAGAATTGAAAAAAGAACATACTTTCGGTATAATGTATACAAAGAGAGGTAATGCAAATGTTGTATACAATTGAAAGTCATTTAGATACAGTGCCAGTCATCGCTTCGTTCAGCCGTGACGGCCAGGTCATACCGCTGTATGTACAGCTTGACAGTGAATCCATCCGGGTCTCCTGCCGGTCGTCACAAAAATTCATCGATTACTCTGTATTTCAGTGCGATTACATGCGCGCGTCAGACAACTTAGTGCACTCGTTTGAAATAATATATCTGCACGACAAGCTGCTGTGGGGATTTAAAAGGAAGTAAGCCGGAAAGGATTTTAATGCAGACACACGAGATTTTTTACCCGCCAGACAATAAAAAAGAATACAACGACCAAAACATAATAGCAGCCATTACTTTCATTTCTGACCATATCCATCAGTTTTCATCGATTTGCATTCGGTATGCATGGTATGCTGAAAACTGCACGTTTTACCCGTGGATTAAACTCTCTTCCATTTCCAGCTCTGACTTTGGCATCATCATCCTTCCGGACTACCTACCAGAAGAAGAAAAAGAGGCCAGAAAAGAAATTTTACGGCTGAAAAGAATGATTAAAAAAGCCTTCCCAGATATTCTTGTGACCAGCAATTTAAGGCTTAGCGTAAAGACGTGGAATGAAATGGTGAGAAAGAGAAAAAAAAGAGAAAAATGAATAAAGAACAAGACGTAAGGCTAAGTGCAGTGTACAAACTGGTATTCAGCCCTGCGTGCGAAGCTAAAACTGGAATATTTTACCCTCAGACGATTTTTTGTCTGCCCTGGATTTTCCGTTCTACTCTATGTTAAGTTAACATCTGTCACCTGACTGGAACAAGAAAACCGCCCGGATATCTTTTCCGGGCGGCAGCATCAAATCCTGAATATATTTTTTTCCTTTCCTGCACTTGCATTAAGCGCATATGCTTTTGACATTTCCATGCCATCAGCCTCGGCAATCATTCCATACACATCTTCCATCTCTTTTTTTTGAAAGATACCTGTATCAAGAAACCTTGCAAGTTCCTCATCCATATCAGCTAGGATAAGCGCCTGAATGAGTTTTTTTCTGTTTCTTTTTAAGTATTTTTCTGTGACATCATCTCTTGCCTGCTGCCATTCCAGAAATGCCATCGGTAGTTTTTGGTTTGTGTTTTTGCAGTACTGAAAGATGTTTGCAGGTATTGCAGAGCCGGTGCTGTTAAGCGCGTCATTAATACGCGCCAGCTGAGGTTCTGTTATATCTGACGGGATAAAAATCCGGCGTTTTGGTGTCTGGATGCAGTACAGTTCATTTTTTATGGCTTCTTCAAACCCAAAATGGAATTTACATGGCTTTGCCCTGTGTAACGGCATCATTGCGAGTAAGGTATTTTTTGGTACGTTTTCACTGTCTAAGACAGCAACCCTTATGCCGGCAAGCTCATTGCGCCCATTCCTGCTAAAACCAGTTATTGTTTTCGGGAGCTTTATGGACGCATAAAACGAGTTGTTCAAATCAGGATAAGGATTATTCCATAGCTTAACTTTCTTTGTCCCTTCCTTGATTTCAATATATCTGTTTTTGCCCTGTATATTACATACAGTGTCAACAACCTCAACACTTCCTGGCAATTTAAGCTCTTCCAGTGCTGTAAGGCCGACGAAACACGTATTTCCAAGTTCCTTGACTCCATTTTCAATCTTTACGGAGCGCAGGTTTACACAGTTTGAAAAAGCGCATGTCCCTATCTTTTTTACTGAACCCGGTATCTCAAGCTCTGTTATTTCACTGTTATTGGCAAATGCATAATCCCCAATTTCAGTAACAGTATCCGGTATTACTACCTTTCTGTTATCTTCACCTGTACGGTTACATTTGACAATCGTTTTCATATCTTTTGTGTAGATGATATTGTCGATAACCGTATACTCATAGTTTTCAGTGTTAAAAATGATATTGCTTCCATGCAGTTTTTCAAATACTGATTTATCAATGTGGTCCCTGCCGTTTAATATAATATTACAGTCACGCATCCAGAACAGAACATTGCTGTATCTGAAGAACACTTCATTGCTGCATCTCACATCAATCGTACTGGTTGAATATATATACACTTCCCCCGCAATAGATGTTGTATCTTCTGGTATAACGAACTTACGGCAGCCTTTATTCATGTCAATAAGCATTGTGCCAATCATACGTACCCCGTATTCATCCGGTAGTTTCCTTCTAGGCAGTTTTGTCTGCGAAAACGCATATCTGTCAAATATCTTTACATCTTCGGTATTGGCCACATTGCCGGCGCTGCAGTTTTTTAGCGCTCTACCCTCAATGCTGTAAATACCTTTCAAATCAAGTGTTTCGTCTTTTCTGAGACAGAACGAATTTTTTAAACAGATTCTCTCTTTCCCAAAAGAAAACTCTTTTTCTGTCAGCATTGTCCCTGAAGGATACCTGTCGTTACTTGATTTAACCTCCCTTACATTTGGAAATAAACTGTTTGGAACATGAATACCAATCACAGATTCCCCAATACAGATACGTTTGACCTGCTCATAAACATTACCTTCTGGTATATTTATGATATCAATACCATCACCAAACGTAACTTCTTCAACGCTGTCGTCAACGCTGGATATGTTTTTACAGATTCCGTTCCGCATCATATAAGTCACACCATTCTTACATATGGTTGTATATTCAGGTTTTTTCATATTTTTTTTCCTTTCTTGTTTGAGTAATAGTTTCATTTGTAATATGCCGGATTTGCAGGCAGTAAAAAAAGAGCCGCTGCAAATGTGCTGCGACCCTTTTTTAGAAACAAAGAAAGGAATTGCGGCGGCGAATCCGCCTTATGTATTGTGAGGTATTCCCTCATCTCTTATGTATTCAGTATACCAGATTTATCGGTATATGCAAATTTTTGCCGAGTTTTTTCAGCAGGCAAAAAAAGAACAGGCAAATTCTGCCTGTTCTTCTCATCAAATATGGAAATTTTGTTTAGAACGCTTTCCGTCATTCAGATACTGCATGATATACGACTGTAGGACTGTCATACCCTTCTCTTCTGCTTTATCCAGCAGCTCTTTCAGTGCCATTTTTGACATCAGGCCGGTTTTTACAAGCCTTACCGCAAGCTCCTCCTTATCATACTCAATGAAACGCAATGCTATTTTTTTTGCGTTCTTTTTTAAGTATTCTTTTGCAGATTCTGAGCCGAATTTGTTATATTCAAGAAAAGCCATGTTTTGTTTACATAATGCAGTGTATGCATACTTCCAGATATCTGGGGCTTTTTTTTCGGTATCAGTAAAGAAAGACTCAATACTGCTGAGACCTTCATTAACCGTTAACTGTCTCATATACCGGGGGATATATGCACATCTTTCTCCACACCGCAGCCTCAGAACTGTATCATTTTTCAGGAACGGCCGAAAAGTCTTGATAAATCCTTTACAAACATCTTTTTTAAAAGAAGGCATTATAACTTCCATCATCGTATCGTCGATACATTCAGTCTTTAAATATACAATTGATGCCGGCAGCTGCAGGGATTTTATCTTAGTGCCTGAAAACGCCATGGCGCCGATATGTTGCAGCCCCTCATTTAACCTGATGTCTTCCAAGCCTGAATGTAGAAAAGCGTAATCCCCAATTGAGTATACACTCGGCGGGATAACAATGGATGTTAATTTTTTGCATGATTCAAAAGCATTCTCAGCAATAATCTCAATATTACCACCAAGTACCACTGATTCCAGGTCTTTGCATTCTTCAAAAGCATATGCCCCAATCGTAGTTACAGAATCAGGAAGAATGAGCGACTTTATATGACAGTTTGCAAAAGCATATTTTCCAATAGTTTTAACACCATCCGGAACCACCACATGCTCTTTTCCTGCCGAGCAGGCAACAAGTTTATTCCCGTTTCTTGTGTACGCGATACCATCAATCTCTTTAAACTCAGGGCTTGATATAGAGAAATTTTTGATATAATGCTTTATAGTACATGTGTGTGCAATTCTGGCCACGTCCTGTTCAAACATAAGTAAATCCGTATCCAGGACAAGTGTTTCTGGAAATCCAAACCGGTAATTTATTTGCTCAATAGTTTCCGGTTTGTGGATTATCAGTTTTTTAATTTTTGAAAAGTCAATATCCGTAGAAAATATTACATTTTTAAATTTATCGTCTGGGATATTGATTTCATCAGCCGTGTAATCAACGCCAAGTATAACATGTCCATATCCAATACTTCTGATGCCATTTTCAAACGCTTTTTTCTCCAGCGCTGAGCCGGCAAATGCTTTTGGCTCGATATTTTGCTTGCTTTTGATATTTTTTCCGCCTGTAACATTAGTACATTCACAGCCTTTGAATGCAAAATCGTCAATCCCAGCCACATTTCCCAGGTCTATTACCTCATCCATGTCGTGGCAGAATACGTTAACCAGTGATGTAAAGCCATAAGTTCTTCCGATAAGGTATTCACCGGATTCAAACATATGACTATATGACAGCACATATCTCACATTTGGAAAAAGCGTGTTTGGCATCTCAATCCTGAACACCATTTCGTCAATGATAAGTCTTTTTACATCAGGAAAGCTCTTTTTGCTTTCAGCCATACACAAGTCATATTTAAGGGTCAGCTCGTCAACACCGTCTGCAACGTCCATATCAATTACACCTGCGTGCAGGGGAGCACTTGCAATATCGCGGTATACCGTTACGCCAGGCTGCGTCTCTTCTTTTAAGATACTGTCTTCCGGAATATCGTTAGAATTATTTTTTACCATATTTTTCTTTCCTTTCTTGTTTGAATAATAACTTCATCTGTAATATGCAGGATTTGCCATGGCAAAAAAAAGAACAGGCAAAATGCCTGTTCTTAGAGTGAATACGGATTTTTTTCCTCAGAAACACTTCCACGATTTTCATGATTTTCATGATTTCCTTGATTCAGCTGGTTCAGGATGTAAGCCTGTAATACCGGCATTTCCGCTTCTTTTGCCTTTGGAAGTATCTCCATCAGAACTTTATCCGGCACTAAACCTGTTTTTACCAATTTTGACGCAAGCTCTTCATCGTGCTCAGATGGCATAACCATCGTGGAAAGAATGTAATAAGAATCCTCTTCTAAATGTTTTTGGGGGAATTCTGAGCCAAAGTCAAGATATTCAAGAAGCGCCGTCTTTCCCTGGCAAAATAAGCTGCCGGCATACCTCCACATGTTTACACTTTTCAAGTCTGGATTACTGAAAAAATACTTAATCACATCTATTGCCGCAGAAGACATTGATGGGATTATATACCTTGGAAGATACAGATATTTTCCATTACAAAATACTTTCAGAATCTTATCACCTAAGTCAAACGGGCCGGATGTAACGATGCATGCTTTCGCAAAGCAATCAGTGAATGCAGACAGCCTGACCTCCTCCGCTTTTGTTCCAATACAGTTATAACCCATATCCTCAATTGATGCCGGGAGGCTTATAGACTTAATATTTGTTCCGGAAAAAGCCTGGCGTCCAAGAAGCAGCAAACCTTCTCGGAGTTCTACTCTTTCAAGACCGCTGTTTGAAAATGCATAATTTTCGATAGCTTTAGTTCCAGCAGGGATATCTATCTCGCTTAAGCTGCGGCATTCAGAAAAAGCACCGGCCTCAATTATGTTAACACTGTTTCCAAGCTTTACCGACTGCAGGTTCCTGCACCCGCAAAATGCTTCTGACCGGATTTCTGTCAGGGAATCAGGAAGCATTACTGATTTCAGCTTGCACTTTTTGAATGCATCATATCCGATTATTTCAGTTCCTTCCGGTATGGTAACATGTTCCAGCTCCATAGAGCAGGCAACAACCACTTTTCCGTCTTTTGAGTATATGACGCCGTCAATTTCTTTGTAAGCATAATTTAAAATTGAAAAGTATTTGAGATACGAAACTGCATAAGCTCTCCTGTGTGCAACTTCTCTTATCTCTTCCCCCGACAGCGTTTCGTCTGTATCAAGAATGAGTATTTCAGGTAAACCAGTATCGGAGCCTACCTGCATGGCTGTAGAGTATCTGTGTACAATAAGTTTTTTAATTCCAGAGAGATTAACTCCTGGCAAAAATATCGCCTTTCTACAGTCCGCATCCGGGATAATAACTTCACCTGCTGTTTTATCAATGTCAATCACGATATTGTTTGCCATCTTAACACCATTTACAAATGGCAGCTGTTCAAATGCAGAGCCTGCAAATGAGTCAGGTTCTATATCATCACTAAAAAGTACATTGATTCCATCCGTCATATTAGTGCTTTCGCATCCGGAAAATGCTCCGTTCTTGATTGCAAGCACTCCATCGGTCTCTATTGCTTCGCCAGGTTTTTTACAAAACGTGTTCAGCAATATATTAGAGATGCTGAAACCCGTCTGGATAAGGCAGCTTCCAGTTTTGAACCGGGCGTTTTCTGACTCTACCCATTTCACATTTGGAAACAGGCTGTTCGGAATACTGATTTCAAATACATTACTTTTAATAATCAGCTTTTCAACATTTGGAAAGCTCTTTTTACTGTCTTTCATCAGTAGGTCACACCAAATTTCCACTTCTTTGAGCCGGCTGTCAACGTCAATATCAACCGCGTCAGTATCTCCAAAACCTTTTGCAACATTACGGTAAAAGATAACACCTTTTTGTATTTCTTTTGGATATAATTTTTCGTTTTCCATTTTTCAGTTCCTTTCTTTTTTTCTTTCTGTATTTAATATGTCGGAATTTCCGACAAAACGAAAAAAGACCGGTGCGAAAGCACCGGTCCTGCTGTCAATTTACAGATAAAAGTTTTGTTTTGTCACATTTTCTCCAAGCTGTTCAAGAAGATATGATTTAACTGCCATAAGCTCTTTTTCGTCAGCGATTTCGAGCAGCTCTTTCAGTGTGATTTTTGAGACAAACCCAAGCTTTAAAAATATTACAGCTTTTTCTTCATCTCCATTACACAGGAGCCTTACCGCAATCCTTTTTGAATTTTTTTTCAAATAGTCTTCGCGGCTGGTCCATGTTGTGTCACCTGGCGCTTTATCAGATGTCTCCATAATAGCGATATCCTCACGTGTTTCTTTGCTGTAAGCACAGCTCCATGAGCTCAGGCACTCTTCGTCAGAATTAAAAAAATGCGCTATGACATCTTTTAATACACCATGCATATTTGGCTTTATATATCTTGGAACATACATTTTTCTGCCATGATGCCAGATTTCAATGAAATCGTCATTTCCCCAACATCCTAATGAAGGTTTATTTGTATGTGCAAAAGCTGACATAACGGAATCATAGCGCCTGTTAAAGGTCACTGTTTTAATACACTTTCCAAGACAGTTCCAGCCAAGCTCTTCTACTGTTTCAGGTATCGTAACTGATAACAGCTTTGTGTTATCAAAAGCGCCGCTGCCGATTCTTTTAAGGCCATCATTTAATACCAGGGACTCTATTCCTGACCTTATGAACGCATCATTTGAGATAGCCCTTATCTGTGGTGGAAGCTCGACACTGTGAAGACTTACACAGCCCTCAAATGCATTATTGCTAATCACTTCGAGTCCAGTTCCAAAATCCACCTTTTCAAGGTTTTTACAGTTGGCAAAAGTGAATGTTCCTAATTTTTTTAAAGAATCAGGAAGTTTGACAAATTCAATATCACAGTTATCAAATGCTGATTTCATTATACTTATTATTCCTTCTGGAATGATAAGGCTTTTGACATCCTGTGAACATGCGATTAGCCTTGTCATATCATCATTATATACCACTCCGTCAATCTCTTTAAAACCCTTCACCTTGGCTGTCAATGTGGCATGCTTTACAGCTGATGTACGATATCCTGACAGATGCACAATATGGTGCATATCTGATTCTGAAACCTGCTCATCTGTATCAAAGACGATATTCTGCGGTGCCTCATATACATTAGACCATGTCAGCGTTTCATAGTTATGGCATATAAGTTTTTTGATTTTTGATAACGCGATGCCTTTTGCAAAAATGCATTTACACTTATGGTCCGGCAGGTCAATCTCATCTGCTGATACGTCCACATCTAAGATGACATTCTTTACCATTTTCAGGTTATTTACGAATGGAAGTTTCATAAATCCTGAATTCTCAAAAGCCTGCCTGTCACAGTCTATGTCGTCAGAGGCATTGATAAGCAGCGTGCTTTCACATCCACTAAACGCATTTGATGCCAGGCTTCTAATACCTTCCAGGTCAATCACGGCATCTTCTTTTTTACAAAATGTATTTAATAATTCGCAGCTGCGATATTCATTATTACATCCATAACGCTGTACATATACCAGGCAGTTTCCGCTCCGAAAGCTTTTTGAAAACGACTCAATCTCAACAACGTTTGGAAACAGTGAGTTTGGAATCTGTATGTCTTTTACGCCTTCATTAATCACCAGTTTCTTTACGCTTTTAAATGACTTTTCCGTGTTGTGCATCCAGACATTATTACTGATAATCAAGCAGTCTATATCTTTGTCCATATCAATATCAATAATGTATTGCTTTTCCAAATTACTAAATATTGGCTTTCGCGTCATCATTTTAAAAGTTGCTCCATCTTCATTGTTAACAAAAAAAACTGAGTTATCCATATTTTTATTCCTTTCTTTGTGCATTTTTATTTACATTTTTAATATGCCGGATTTGGATGCAGGCAAAAAAAAGACAGGTTTTTAACCTGTCTTATCTCAAGCAAAACAAGATAACCCCAAGCTCTGCTGCCAGAACCAGTATACCAAAAAGCACGCTCCTGAGATAAAGCGGTTCGCCTTTTTGTTTCACTTCGCCCCTGATGCATGCGGTAAACAGCAGTACGAGAAAGGCAAATGTAATATATGCAGCCTTAAACAAAATCCCGCTTGCTGCAGACATATCGAATTTTAACACCCTGCACGCCAGGATAAAGATACCGAAAGCAATGTATATGTTGTGGCAAAAGTTGAATAGCGCCATTGCAATCTCGTGTTTCGTCACAACGCTTTCTTCACCAACATCTGCGCCGTTAAGCATTTCTTTCTGCTCGTTTTTGTTTTCTAATTCTTTTTCGTCCATTTTTGATTCCTCTCTTTTTTTATATTTACATACAATATGCTTGATTTCTGCCGGAAAAGAAAAAGGCTTTCCCGGTCTTTTTTGGCTGCAAAAACAAAAAACCAGGCAGCAGCCCGGTTAAACGAAATTATATACAGGACAGTACAACAAGCATATAACCTGCCAACAGTGCACTAAGGCTTCCGAAAAATTCGGCATCCTGACGTCCGCTGACAATGCAGAATGGCAATGTCCCTGCAAGTACCAGAAAATCAGCACTCGCAATATGGAGGACCATCATTCCTACAGGTCCGCCTGTAATGCTTATCAGGAATACTGATAAAGCAAATACAACATATACCATCAGCGTCACTTTGTGTACGAGTTTCCAGGAGATATTAATCTCCAGTGTGTTTTCTTCAGTCATTTTCATTTTTTTCTTTCCTTTCTTCATTTTGGTATGCATTTAATATGCTTTATTTTGCCTGTAGCAAAAAAGGCGGCCGAAGCCGCTTTAAGCTTAATGCCTGTAATCAAAAAATCTGACCCAGTAATGCTTTAAGATTACGGCATTAACTTTTTTGTTCATGCTCTCCCTCACATCAGTATTGCCTGGATTCATTCCATCACGTGCAAAAACATTGTAAAAATTGAATGACTCCCATTCTTCATCTGATAGTGCATCCCTGATAAGCTTTGCTGCCGCAAACTGGCCAACAGAAACTGTTATCAACAGTGCAAATGCTGACACAATCACGAGGCCCGTGAAATAGTTTATCCCTCTCACTCCTGACTCCCTGCAGATAAAATATCCTGCCGCAATCATCATTACAAGTAATACCAGTTCCATTTTCACTCTGTCTGATTTCTTAATCCTACTCATCCTTTTTTCCTCTCTTTCTTTTTTATATATACACATACAATATGCCGAAAAATGCAGAAAAAGAAAACGACAGGCAAGAAAAGCCTGTCGAAGTGAACTACCCGCATCTAAAGAAGCAGGCTTCCGAAGAAACCAGTTTAAAGACACAGGCTTCGAGCCCGCAGGCTCTCTTTTTTCCTGCCTATCCGGGTGACATATTCTGCCACGTCTGTAAGCGTGACCCCGTAGCTCGGCAGGCTACTCCGGTGTTCCACCGGTAAGGTTGTCGTGTTACCAAAAGACTGCATTTTATGCAATCGTAGTAATCAGAGCGGGTTTAGAATATCCCTCTACTGATGGCCTAAATATATTCTCTTTCAAGATTCTCAGCCCTTCTTCAAGGATGTTAATGGCTGCATTTTTGTCACGGGGCATAACATTCCCGCATGTCGGGCAGACATAAATCCTGTCAGATAACTGCAAATCATCATTTTTGTAACCGCAATGATGGCATGTCTTAGAGGAAGGATACCATCTGCTGGCACGTACAAGAATCTTTCCGTGCTTCAGGCAAAGTTCCTCCAGGATTGCCGTGAATCTTCCCCATCCAACATCGGACACGGATTTTCCAAGGCTGAGAGCCTTTTTCATTGCTGCAATATCGAGGTCTTCAATCGCAATCACGTCGTAAGTTCTGACAAGTCTTACAGCAATCTGAT
>OBKG01000397.1_pt1 | contig 19611 bp, 16 predicted proteins | sample 1519741 | NCBI WGS metagenome assembly OBKG01 (sample SAMN00265072, study PRJEB22529) | human gut metagenome
GTACCGCATAATAATACCCCCTCTACTGGGTGTCCAGTAAAGGGGGTACATATCAGTTCTTTCCGCCCAAACCTGCGTTTTGAAATAGTATTTATGGAACAATGAACAATTAGCGCCAGTGTAGCTGGTGCAAGCTGACGGTAAAAAGCAAAACCTGCGTATAACTATCATTATACGCAGGTTTTGTCTACTTTGGTGACCCGTCGGGGATTCGAACCCCGGACCCACTGCTTAAAAGGCAGTTGCTCTGCCGACTGAGCTAACGAGTCATTTGGCTGGGATGGCTGGGCTCGAACCAGCGAATGCGGGAGTCAAAGTCCCGTGCCTTACCACTTGGCTACACCCCAATCTGGCTGGTTCTAAAAGCAAAGGACCGGAGCGGACGCTCCGGCCCTTCCGCCTTAAGGGCTTATGGGGTGGGTGACGGGACTCGAACCCGCGACACTCGGAACCACAATCCGATGCTCTACCAACTGAACTACACCCACCATATCGAATGGCTTTAGAAAACGATGGCACGCCTGAAGGGACTCGAACCCCTGACCCACTGCTTAGAAGGCAGTTGCTCTATCCACCTGAGCTACAGGCGCTTATGGAGCGGGTGATGGGAATCGAACCCACGCGACCAGCTTGGAAGGCTGGGATTCTACCATTGAACTACACCCGCATGGGCGCTGATCTCTTTGGCATGTCAGCCAGAAAATAATAGCATATCTCCGCATTCTTGTCAATGCTTTTTTCGAAAGATCTCGCACTTTTTCCACCGCCATCGGCCTACTCCCGTCGCAGCCGGGGATACATGGCCCCGCTGCCGCAGACACGGAAAAAATGCCGCCCAAAGGGTGCGGTCCAATAAAACAGTATAATAATGTTTTCGGGAAGCGGCATGAGTAATCATGCCGCTTTTCCGTTCATAACGTCATAGAGTAAATTGGCGGGGAGTATGCCGATATAGTTGTAGCTGATTGTCACATCCTGCACTCGATGTCCGCTGGACTTGTCCGGTGCATGAACATATACGGCGTTTACCATATCGTTCAGAATCGTGGGTGTCAGCTTCTCCAGATACAGGTATTTCTTTGCCTGTCGGATAAACCTATCGACATTCTCCGCTTGATCTTCTTGATTCTGTATTTCGTTTTCAAGCATTTCAATCTTGGCTCTCAGGTCTGCCTGCTCCTGCTCATAGTCATCAGACAACATCTGAAAGCGAGCTTCGGACAGCTTTCCGTTTACCATGTCCTCATAAATACGCTTGAACAATCTGTCCAGTTCAGCCAGACGGTTTTCGGATTTCTGCAAGGTTCGCCTTTTGGCAGAAAGCTCTTTCTTTGCTTCCTCACTTCGCTTTGCGCCCAACGCTCTGCGGAACGCATCCTCGTAATCGGCAACGCATTGGATAACCAATCTCATGTGTTGGAGCGTACCTTCTTCCAGAACCACAGCACGGATGAAGTGGGTGTCGCAGACCTCTTTGCCCTTTTTACGGGAAGTGGAGCAAACGAAGTGGTCTTGTCTGGTTTCAAAACTGTTGCTGGTACAGTAGTACAGTTTCTCACCACAATCGGCACAGCGGACGAGACCGGAGAACATATTGGTCTTGCCTGTTCTGGCGGGTCTGCGTTTGTTCTTGCGAAGTTCCTGCACACGGGCAAAGGTTTCTTCGTCAATAATGGCTTCATGAGTGTTCTCGAAAATCTTCCATTGGTCTGGAGGGTTTTCGAGTTTCTTTTTGCTTCTGTACGACTGCTTGCGGGTTTTGAAGTTGACCATGTGACCAAGGTATTCCTGCTTTTCCAGTATGCCGGTGATGGTGCGTGGTGCCCAATCGTAAGGATTATCGGGGGTCTTTGCAGGAGCATTTCGTCCCATCTTCATCCAATGAACGGTGGGGCAATCTACCTTTGCTTCCTTCAGCTTCTTTGAAATCTGAGAGGGGCCGAAGCCCTCCATACACCATGCGAAGATCTGACGGACAACGGCTGCGGCTTCATCATCCACAATCCAATGTCTCTTTGGATTGTCGGGGTCTTTCATGTAGCCGTAGGGCGGGTTGGTGGTCAGATACTCACCGGATTCACCTTTCTGCTTCATAACCGCTTTGACCTTTTTACTGCTGTCCTTGACATAGAACTCATTGATGATATTCAAGAACGGAGTAAAATCGTTGTCCTGCTGATTGGCGCTGTCCACGCCGCTGTTCACGGCGATGAAACGGATATCGTGTTCGGGAAAAAGCATTTCCGTGTAGAGACCGACTTCCAGATAGTTTCTGCCGATACGGCTCATATCCTTGGCGATGATGACACCAACCTTATCGTTCTCGACCAACTCAATCATTCGTTTCCAATCGGGTCTGTTGAAGTTGGCACCGGAATAACCATCGTCGACGAAAAATTGGATGTTTCGGAAACCTTGTTCTTGTGCGTATTTTTTGAGAATTGCCTTTTGATTGACAATGCTGTTGCTCTCTCCTGTGAGTTCGTCATCACGACTGAGTCTACAGTAGATAGCAGTAATTCTGTCAGACTGCCTATTCATGTCTTGTTCCTCCTTAATCGGCGGGCAGTCTGCCAATACAGGATTGCTTGTAGTCATTATATCATACCCCTGCAAACTTGTCTCCTTTGTCATTCTTCGTCAACCTCCTTTGCCATGTGGTCGAGTAATTTACCGGAAAGACTTCGTGTGCCGTCGTAGCTGCCGCCAAATCTGTAAGTAGTCTGACCGGAACGGATGGTCACGGTGATCTTCGGCAGCTCTGCCGCACAGTAGTTGTGAACAACAATGCTGCCGTTTTCGTTGATGGTGTATTTCTTGTTTTCCTTTTCTTTCATATAATTGTCCTTTCTTGGTTTGGAATGGATAGGAACGGAAACGAATCGAAGGGAATGATTAACGCTCCTGTTCTTGTTTGTGCTCAATTTTTCTGCCAAGGTGCTGTTCCAGATTATGGCGAATGGTATCAAGACGCTGTACTTCTTCTCTGGCGGTCTGGTACTGATTGTAAAGTTCGTTTTTCTCTTTGATGAGCTGTTCCACTTCCGCCTGTAATGCCTTGTGGCTCGGCAGCTTCTTGAGTCCCTTGGAATCGAAATAGCGTTTGGAAGCATTTAGTATGATGAAGTCGCTGTCATGATCATCATGATATTTCTGACGGGCTTTTTCATTCTTACAGGCTTTCAGTTCGTCGATCACATATCTGGTTTTGTGGTAGTTCAGCACATAATCACGGAACTCTTTCTTCTCCTTGATTGACGCTTCTACAGATTTCATCTTGGTGCGAATATCATCCACCTTGGTGTGTGCGGCATCGCAAGCGGCAGCCAATGCTTCGGGAGACTCAAACCCCATTTCTTGATACAGCACATAGGCTCGGCTTGCGTTTTTGAGGTTGTGTGTCTTTGCCCAATGCTCATAACCTTTACCCTTGGCTTTCGCCGCTTCCATGTCCACCATACGGCTGACAGAGTTTTGCTGCTTGATGAACTCCTGCATGGTCGGTGCGGAATGAACGAGGGGTGTTTTTGTTCTGACCTGTTTTGCGTTTCTGACAAAGGCGGCGAACACAGCCGTTTTATCAAAATCGTCACCCAGCTTTCGTGCCGTGATTGCCTTGGTGCGGTCGGGTGTGAGATAGGACAATCGCCCTCGGCTCTCCTTGACGGTGATACCACGGCGAAGAAGTTTTTCTGCAAAGTCCTCAAAGCTGACAGAATCAGAAAGTGCCATACGGATTTCTTCACGGAGCTTGTCTTTGTCGGTTTCAAACTTGGTTTGCTTGATCGGCAAGCCCCGTTCGGCAAGAACAGCGTTCTCTTCATCCAGCGCAAGCTGTCCTTTCTTCTTTGCCCAATACTCACGCTCGGTTACACGGGTCTTACTGCCGTTCAGCAGATCAATCTGATACAGCCCCGCATCGTGGCACATTTCCATGACCTCGGCACGAAAATATTCCATAGCTGCGTTGGTGCATCGGTGCTTCATGCCCGGTTGCGTATCGCACGGTCTGTCCATATACGGCATGAACGGGACTTCCATAATTCGCAGAGAATTGATAACGATGTGTACATGAACATTGCCGCTGCCGTTGTGTCCGTCTGGGTGTGTACAGACGATGGCTTGATGCCCGGGAAAGTGTTCCTTGCAAAATTTCTCGCCAAGACTCTGTGCCAAATCTACATTCAGTCCATGATCGGGAACATCTTTAGGGTCAAAAGAAATAATATAGTGGTGGCTTTTGACATCTTCCCGTTTTTGATTTTTGCCGTAGCGGAGGTTGGCTCTCAGACAGGCAATCGCAAAATCTTCGTCACCACAGTTCAGTGTGGAAATGCGGTAGTCCTGTCTTGGAATAAGCCTGCCGTTTTCGTCCAGGGTGGGCTTCATGGTAAACTCATCATGCTCAAAGGTAAGGTAGGCTTCGGCAGCAGAGTAGTCAGCGTTTTTAGAGCTTATATGCTTGAACGTTGCCAACAGCATCACCTACCTTTTTCATAACTTCAAATTTCAGAGCAGCGAGATCAGCGGCGGCATCTTGCAGTTCCTTTGCCATGGCAGGATAGGGACTGCGCCATTCGTTGAGGTGTCGGGCAATCTGATTCAGATTATTGCCGATCCTGCCGTACTCAGCGGTCAGCTTGCCGATAGCAGCGAGCAGATCGTCGCTAACCAATGTTGCCACGATGGTCGGTTTGATGGTTGCACCGGAGATGGCTTCACGAATAAACTCCGCTTGGCTCATTTCGTAAAGCTCCATGCGACGCATAAACTCGGCGTGTTCTTCATCGTCCAGACGGGTTTTTACGATGTGGGTTCGTTTCGGTGTGTTGTAGGTTTTAGTCATTCGGTTCCTCCTTTGTTTTTTGAAAAATTGAAAATCGGCGTTAGCCGTATCGCTTCCGCTTTGCGGAACAGAGCAGGGTTTGGGGAAGGCACTCCCCAACAAGATTCCATGAAGGGCAAAATGAGCAGATGGCGAAATTTGGACCCATGGTAGAATCTTGCTCTACGCTACCCAGTCTTTTCGTTTTTTGCATTTTTGCCAAAGTGTAAAATTGGCACTTTGCCGTACTTTTGATTTTGCCGTTTTACCCGAATGTCGTTCCTGCCCGAGAATCTCACTCCAGCGTTGCTTCGCTCATGTCATCGCAAAGTCATATCTCATTCGGACGGTCATTCGATTTTGAGGATGTACTATCGTTATGGCTCAATTTGGACAAACAAAAAGAGCCGATTACACAGAGCATCAGAAATCGGCGGGAGCATGGCTCTCGCTTCAAAATGATGTTCTATGTAATCGGCTCTGAAGATCAAAGTCGGGTTCTGCTTCATACAGCTCCTGCCAACAGAACCAAAGGCGTAGTGGAGCAGTTCGGCACTTCCAGTGTACCGATACCGTGTCGGATGATTCCGACTAATTATGTCTCAATATGGTCGAACATTTCTATTCAGTTGTTATGTAGCGGCGTACCGCTGTGCCATTATTATACAGATAATGTGTTATGTCGTCAAGCTTGCAAAGCCCACTCACTATATTCGGAACTACAGAGAATGAAAATCAACGTTTGCAGAAAGTTCTCTTTACCTGTTAGGACATTTTCAAGAGAAATATCAACGGGACAAAAAAATTCTGTCCAACATGGGCAGAATTTTCAAAACTAACTTCCCGACAACTTGTCGGGAATATTAAACTCACTTCCAACCAAGTTGGTCGGAAGTCTCAAATCCAACTTCTGCCCAACTTGGGCAGAAGTTGAAAATCACTTCGCCGCAAGTTGCAACGAAGTGGAATAAGTAACTTCAACACAGGTTGTGTAGAAGCCAGAGCCTCATTAAAAGAAGAAGGGCACTAACCATAGCAGTTAATGCCCTTGTGAATTAAACTTACTTGTTACTGTCTTCCGAAAAAGATTCCCCTGCGTTGACTAACCCGAAATATTTTTCAAAGAATGCCTTCAGTTTTTCAATAACTGTCTGCTTCTTTTTATCACGGGAACCACCGCCACCAAAACGAGAGACTGGCGGCATCAGACGGTCAACATCGGTACCAGTTGTTTTGAGGACACCATCACGGAAAGCGTTCTCTACAAACTTTCTGGTCTCCTCGGGCTTCAGTTTTTCTTCATCAATCAAAGCCTGGATATCTGTTTCACGCTGATCTTTTACAAAGCGTTGCCAGTCTGCGTTGACATCGGTTTTGGTATTGATAGTGGCAATAAAGTTTTCGATCAGTTCCTTTTTAGATCTGAGCTGCAAACTGGACTTAATAGCCTTATCAATCGCAACAAGGATTTCTTTGTCTTCGCAGTTGCCGTCATGGTATTTCGTAACCAGCATCAGAATATAGTCGATGTTGACTTCAACCTGTTTGACAAGTTCCATTTCAAAGACAACATCATCCATGATACTATCTTTGCTTCCCGGCTTCGGTTTGATTTCATCGTACACATCATGGTAGGTACCTGTGTAGTCTTGGAAATCAATAGGAGACAAAATTTCGTTTCCTGCAAAGCGGTCAAAAGCCGACAGAATGTTTCTCAGACGCAGAATGTTACCAAACAGAACAATAAAATCCTTCTTGTTCTGCTCGCCGATGATCGGCTGTCCCAATGGGTATTTCTGCAGCAGCTCTGCGATACGCTCTTCGTAGCCTTTCTGATCACGTCCCTTGTCGTCAACACAGCCATAGTAATAGTCTTCGTAGGATTTCAGAAGAACAATACCATTGGCTTCTTTGTCGCCGAATAAGGCAATGGCGTCGTTGGTTTCTTTTTCAAGATCACGGAAACAAACAATATTGCCAAAGGTTTTAACGGAGTTCAGAATGCGGTTGGTTCTTGAAAATGCCTGAATCAGACCATGCATTTTCAAATTCTTGTCTACCCAAAGGGTGTTGAGTGTCGTTGCATCAAATCCCGTCAGGAACATATTGACCACGATAAGCAAATCAACTTCACGCTTTTTCACTTTGTCAGAGAGGTCTTTGTAATAGTCCTGGAAACCCTTGCTGGATGTATCGAAGTTGGTTTTGAAAGTCTTGTTGTATTCATCGATTGCCATATCCAGAAAATCACGAGAACTCTGGTCAAGGCCATCAGTATCAAAACTTTCATCATCCAGTATGCCGTCTGCGCTGTCTGCTTCGTTAGGAGCAAACGAGAAGATGGTGGCAATCGTCAAATCACGGTGCTGTTTTGCAATCTGTTTTTTCAGTTCCAGATAGTATTTTTTGCATACAGGGATGGAGCTTACAGCAAGCATGGAGTTGAAGCCATTCACACGCTGACCCTTCAGACTGTAATAGGAATTTCGCATGGTCTTTTGGTCAAAGTGCTCCAGGATGTACTTTACAACTTCGGAGATACGCTCTTGAGAAGCGAGCGCTTCCTCGGTATCAATAGCAGTAACTTGCTTATCCTGCTTTCTGTCCTTTTGCTTTACCGTGTTGATATAGTCAATGCGGAACGGCAAAACATTTCCGTCGTTAATAGCATCAACGATTGTGTATGTATGAAGTTTATCACCGAATGCCTGCTCGGTAGTTTTGAGATTGGGATTTCCGCCAGTACCTGCATTGATCGAGAAAATCGGAGTGCCTGTAAAACCAAAGATGTGATAGTTTCTAAAGTATCTGTGTACTTTAACAACCTTTTCACCCTTTTTGATCTGACCACCAACAATTCTCGTATGCATATCACCGAACTGGCTTCTGTGGCATTCATCAAACACCAAAACGATATGCTTATCCCTAATGGAGTGCATGGGATTCTTCTGAATAAAGACATCCAACTTCTGAATTGTAGTTACGATAATTCGAGAAGTAGAGTCCTCAAGCTGCTTCTGAAGGATAGCCGTGCTCTTGTTGCTGTTAGCAGCGCCCTTTTCAAATCTGTCATACTCTTTGATGGTCTGATAGTCCAAGTCCTTACGGTCAACAACAAACAGCACCTTATCAATGTAAGGCAAGTTTGTAGCAAGCTGTGCCGTCTTGAAAGAGGTGAGGGTTTTGCCGCTACCTGTAGTATGCCAGATATATCCGCCTGCTTCTATCTTTCCGGTTTTCTTGCTGTTGGAAGATGTCTCAATTCTGTTCAAAATACGTTCTGTTGCAACGATCTGATAAGGGCGCATGACAAGCAGCAATTCCTCAGATGTAAACACGCAGTACTTTGTCAGAATGTTCAGCAGGGTATGCTTGGCGAAGAACGTCTTTGTAAAGTCAACAAGGTCTGCAATAACTCTGTTGTTACCATCTGCCCAATAGGAAGTGAACTCAAAGCTATTGGAAGTTTTCTTGCTGTGCTTTTTGCCGGTGCCGTCATTCTCTTTGATATGGCTTGCTCTGGTGGTATTGGAATAATACTTTGTGAATGTGCCATTGGAGATGACAAAAATCTGCACATACTCATAAAGTCCAGAACCTGCCCAGAAGCTGTCTCTCTGATAGCGATTGATCTGGTTGAAAGCTTCTTTGATTGCAACACCACGGCGCTTCAGCTCCACATGAACTAACGGGAGACCATTCACAAGAATGGTCACGTCATATCGGGTGTCGTGCTTTCCGGCACCTTCTTCATACTGATTGATGACCTGCAAACGGTTGTTATGGATATTCTTTTTATCAATCAGATAGATGTTTTGGGTTCTGCCATCTTCGCAAGTAAGGTTCTGTACATAGTCCTCCTGAATCTTCCGAGTCTTTTCTACAATACCCTCGTTGGCATTGGCGATCTTGGATTTGAAGAAGGTTTCCCATTCTTTGTCTGTGAAGCTGTACTGATTAAGACGTTCAAGCTGCTTGCGAAGATTAAGTATAAGATCTTCTTCGTTGTGAATGGACACGTACTCATAGCCTTGTTCGCCCAGCATTTTGATGAAGGCTGCTTCCAAAGCGGCTTCGCTCTGATATGCATCTGAGCGTTTGTCCTGTGGTTCATACTCAGATACAACCGTGGTTTCAGATGTTGAAATGATAATGTTATATTGGCTCATGCACCCTGCACCTCCAATCTTTTTATCTTACTGTCTAAATGAGCTCTTAACTCTTTGTTCTTGGTAAAGGAAAGTATTTCCTTGTCCGTTACAAACTTTCGAATCAACTCGACAGTGTAAATTTGGGCGTATGTTAAATCACCTTTCAGGATATTTGTCCTACTGCCATGTGAAATTTCCGAACGCTGATTGTACGTGATCTTAAAATCAGCCTTGGTAGCCACATAAGAATCTAAACTATCGGAAATCATCGCAGCCAAATAACTGGCTATCAGCTCGGTCAGGTCTGATGTATTATATTCAACAAGTGATTCGATAGTAGTTATGTACATAGCGAACTTTTGCGTGTCTGCTCGTTCGTGAAGTATTCGCCCGTAAGTTGTAAATGCATTTCTAATTCGATTCAGAATTTCACTCTTTTCAGGAGCAAATACTTTTTCCATCAAAGGGATGAAAAGATGATTAGTATCATGGGTCAAAACAGCGGCATTAGCGTTTCTGAACCTGCGAATATCGCTTTCGCCGATGTCCTTCATTTGGGCCTCAGAAACAATATAACATCTACTATGCAAAGATTGAACATCGCTTAAAATTGATACTGCATGAGCATTGTATCCCTCTACATCAAAAATAAATTGGCAGATTCCTTGCAGCACCTCAAATCTGCCACAGGCAATCTCATAAGCTTTATCCATATCGACAGTTTCGACTTCTGTTGATATCCAAACATCATGATTTCCAAATTCTCCATGCCATTCGAGGAGTTCTTTTTCTGTTTGAAACCCGGTCAAAGCTAAAATTTCATTTTTGTGCAAATGGTAGTTATAGAGTGTAAAACACCCCATTTTTACCGGATAATCATCTGTCACATCCAGCCCGTAAATCTGATGAAACACTGTCATTTTTTCTTTTTTTGCTGTATTAAGCCGATTAAAAAACTTACTGAAATCGCGATCTGTTGCAGGACTACCCTTGATTTTTAATTCAAACAAAAATGTATGAAGCTTATTTTCAACAGCTTTTATAGCATAGTTGTCTTTTATGTTCCCCTTGTTGTATATAGACCAAAAGACTTCGCTGTAAAGCTGCGACTGTTCTTCGCCAATGCGAAAAACTATATAATCTTTGATTTCTTCAACATAATGTGAAAAATTAACAGCACACCGTTTCTTGTCGCCAAAGGATAGTTGTCCGGAACAAGTTTCCGCACAAGACAGCAGTTCATTCAGCTTGGCTATTATTTCAGAATCTTTCATACCGATAACTCCTTGAATGACAGCAATTTATCTCGATAATACTCGTATTGCTTCTGCCGTGCTTCGATTTCGGCAGCCAATCCGGCAGAAATGTCACTGGAGTAGGCATTAAAACGGTCAAGGATATCGACGATCCGTTTTTGCACTTCAATAGGAGGAATTAGAATGGGGATTTTGCCGATATCATCTTTGTTAATTTTAATGGGAACAGCATTAACCAGCGTTCTTTTTCTAAGTTCTTTTGTTCCCTGTATGCTTTCGATATAATGTTTCAGATACCTACTATCAAGAACTTTGTTATCTGGTCTTAAGAGCGCCAACGACACATAATATGCCAAATCATCCGGTCTATCAATGACATAGCACACACCAATGCTACCAATTCTTGTCATTAAGACATCTCCGATTTGAGGTTTGATCTTATATTTCTGATAGTCTTCGACAGATATATGCTTTTGAGTGTTGTATGGGCATTGAATATTTTCTACACTCGCAAATTTAATACCTGTTTCAGTATAATTAGGAGTTTGGTGGGTTCCGTCATAAACTTTACACACATCAGAGAGTTTAACTTTTTTCAGCAAAACATCATTGTTAAATCTCAAGATCTCATCACGATAGTGCTCATACTGTCTTTTTCTTGCTGTAAGCTCCGCTGTAAGCTCTGCTGTGAGATCTGCTGTAAACTCCGTGAATGTGTCCAAAATACGGACAATTTCAATTTGAACTGGCAGAGGAACAAGAGGAAACTCGAACTTGGAGAATTTAGACATATCAACGGAAGCAAAGTTTCCCTGATTCAAACAGGAAAGGCAATAAGAATCAAGCTTGAAACAATAATAGTAAAGAAACTTCATATCAAACTTATCTTTGTACTGCTCCTTAATCATCAGGTATGTAAACCTCTGATTAGAAATAGATTCAACAGTAATCAAAGCGTGTTCACCGATTGTTGCCGAAGTAGCAACTATTAGTGAGTTTGCTGGAAAAACTTTTCCTTTTACCGCACACTCAGAAACATGTTGTAAGGAGTCAGATAGAATTCCCCCATTGGCACGAATATCTTCCATCCGGAACCATGGAACGGTTCCGTTTTCCCAATACTCTTTATTTGATCTTGAAGGAGTGTAACCATTTCTCGTATCGAATAACTCGGAGAGCGTTAAGAACTCCACACCATTAGGACAATACCTATGTATTAACTCATCCAATATGTTCAACTGGCTCACCTCCGTTGCTAAACCCTATTGCATCCAATGCTGCTTTAATTTCAGCATTGTTTTTGATTTCTTTTTCCTTCTTCTTTACGTTTTCAATTACACCAACAACCAACCTCCGCAAATGCTCATAGTCTCTTAATGCTGTTTCTTCATCGTATTGACCATGAGCAATATCGCTTAGCTTGATAAATAGATCATAACCGTTATCTGAATAAATGACAGGAATGATGGAACATTTTGCATCAACCGCTTCGATTACTTGATTAAACGGTTTGGATTTGCCGTTAGGCTTGTAGACTTCGACTCCGGCGGCATGTCCTACTGTAAGTGCAATTTGTTCGAAAGCAGATCTCAAATAAATAATCGCACCTGCTCCCAGACGCTCTTTATATGCAATCTCTGCTTTTTCAAGCCACTCTGTAAATTTGTCTTCTATTTCAATGGGGAGCTTAATGTGATCGGGCAGCTTAAAATTCTGCTTTATTACATAAATATTAGGGAATGCCGCAAAAATATCATCGGCGCCAACCAAAAACCAAGCCTGTACACTGTGATTGCAATTTTTACACAAGGGATTACTTTCAACATAATCCATGCACTGCAATTCGCAATCAATGCTGATCATTGACTTGTTGATAATCAAGCAGTGTAGTTTTAGCGGAGAAACGAAAGAAACGCTATCCCTGCATATCGTAGAGTAGAATGGCTGCATGATCGTGCCAATCTGGATCTCAATAAAATCACCGGCAGAGATCAATTGAAGATCTTCCGATTCTTCGGGAGAAATCGTGTACTTTTCCCAATCGATAAAAGATTCAATTTCTCCATGGTTCTTGTTTTTATCAGATAATCTACTACTGAGTCTCATAAATTATCCCTCTAATTCTGCAATGATTTTTGCGATTTCAGTTCTCAGCACCTGCTCCCTTGCAACGATTTCTTCGATCTCTGCATTGAGTTTCACAATGTCAATAGTTTCTCTGGTATCTTTCTGTTCTATATAAGAGCTAACAGAAAGGTTATAGTCCTGTTCCACAATTTCTTCATAAGGAACACAACGTACAAAATGCTCTACATCCGCACGTGAAACGAAGGCATCGACGATGTGTGCGATATTGCCGTCGGGGCCGTCGGTGAGTTTATTGTTGTTCGTTACCTTTATGCATTCGTTAGTGGCATCAATGAACAGAATGCGGTTGTCAGACTTGCTGCGCTTCAAAACCATGATACAAGTAGCAATAGTGGTTCCGAAGAACAAGTTGCTCGGCAATTGGATGATACAGTCGATAAAGTTGTTGTCGATCAAATATTGACGGATTTTCTTCTCAGCTCCACCACGGTACATAACACCAGGGAAGCAAACAATTGCCGCTGTGCCATTGGTGGCAAGCCACGCCAAAGAGTGCATAATAAACGCAAGGTCAGCTTTGGATTTAGGCGCAAGTACACCAGCAGGAGAGAAGCGGGGATCGTTAATCAAAACGGGGTTATCATCGCCCTCCCATTTGATGGAGTAGGGCGGATTGGAAACGATAACCTCAAAGGGTTCATCATCCCAATGCTGTGGATTCATAAGTGTATCTTCGTGAGCAATATCAAACTTATCGTAGTCGATATCGTGCAGGAACATATTGATACGGCAAAGGTTATAGGTGGTAAGGTTGATCTCCTGACCATAGAAGCCCTGACGAACATTCTCTTTGCCGAGAATCTTCGCAGCTTTCAAAAGAAGAGAACCGGAACCACAAGCAGGGTCGTAGACTTTGTTAACTTCTGTCTTGCCAACAACCGCAATGCGGGTCAACAGCTCAGATACTTCCTGCGGAGTAAAGAACTCACCGCCGCTTTTTCCTGCGTTTGATGCGTACATACCCATCAAATATTCGTAGGCATCACCGAAAGCATCAATGGAATTTTCTTTGTAATTGCCCAATTTCATGTCCGCAACGCCATCGATCAACTTGACGAGATTGGCGTTACGCTTAGCAACGGTGGCACCCAGTTTGTTGCTGTTGACATCAATATCATCGAACAGGCCTGCGAAATTATCCTCGCTCTCGCTGCCCTTTGCAGAGTCCTCAATGTTTTTGAAGATTGTCTCCAGAGTCATGTTCAGGTTTTCATCGCCAGCAGCCTTTTTTCTGAGATTGCAGAAAAGTTCGGAGGGGAGAATGAAAAAGCCCTTTGTCTTGACCATATCTTCACGAGCCTGCTCTGCATCTTCGTCAGACAGCAAGGCATAATCAAAGCTTTCGTTACCGGCTTCGATTTCACCCTCGTTAATATAGTTGGTCAGATTTTCAGAAATATAGCGATAGAACATCATGCCTAACACATAGGACTTGAAATCCCATCCGTCTACGCTTCCACGCAGGCCGTCAGCAATCGCCCATATAGCACGATGAAGTTCATCTCTTTCTTGATCTTTTCTAATATCAGCCATTGCTCTTTCCTCCGTTTATGCTTCCAACTGTTTTTCTATATTTTTCAGGATTTTTCAGATATGCTTCTGCCGCTTCATTGAAAAAATCAGCAAGTGAGCTATCATTCTGTATTAACGCCAATTTCAACTGTTTGTGTAGTGACGCAGGTAAACGCACCTGTACCTGCTTATCACGATCCGATTTCAGATCTGTTTTCTGCATCACTTGCCACCTCCAAATGATATCATTATATCTCGATATAATGATATCATATTTTAGCAAAAAAGTCAATGGAACCAAGGAAAAATGCAGAAAAACCGCTCTATGTTGAATATAAAAGCAACATAGAGCGGCCTCGTCACTTAAGCTTAACTATGAAATTATGATTCTTCCATGACTTCCAACATCATCCTGGCACCGAGCTTAAATCCATTCTGAAAGATCAGACAGTCCGTATTGGTTTGATACTCTCGCACACAATCGGTGTATTTCTCAAACAACTCTTTCTGCTCGTCTGTCATAGTGGATAGGAGCTTTTCTTCATTCCTGCCAATCAGCTCCAGTAGCTTTTTGTATTCTTTGCAAGAGGATGTGTCATACTCGGTTGGCTCAATATTGCCGTACCAAAATTCTTCAAGGACTCTCATACGTCATCCTCCTCGTAGATCATCTCACGGAGAACGATTTCCTCGGCTCGGTTACGGATACTGTTCATGGCTCCAACCCATGCCATCTGATCGTGCTGCTTCATGACCTCTGTCACGCCCTCCGCAGCTTTCATTTGCTCAATGATAAGTTCAAGGCGGCTCTGTGCTTGCTCGTTCAAATCAGCCAGATACGTCCACAGCTCACCGCTAAGACACAGATCATTGAAGCGGATGGGGTTATGTTCCTTGATATAATCTCTGTGCATCCGTCCCCATCGACCAATAGATCTGTTTTCCTCAGGCAAACGAATATCGGGAATATAGTAATCACCACAACGGATATAGTTCAGTTCCTGCATCATATGTACCTCCAATAAGATTCAAACATTCTCTTAAAGATAGAAAAAGACGATACCTGGTTGTGAAAACCAAGTATCGCCAATTTTTCTTGTCGCACTCCTGCACGGCAGCTACCCTATGCCAGTAATGTTCTCATACTGTCTTATTGGAAGCTACGGAAGGCGGCATTTTTCTAGTCGTTGGAGAGCAGAATGCGGTCGTTGTCCAGGTTCTTCCCCGCGCCGGCACGGAAGCGCTCCAGCAGATCGTCCACGGTGAGGCCCTTCCGCTCCTCCCCGCTGATGTCCAGCACCACCCGTCCGGCATCCATCATGAAGGTTCGGCTGCCCAGCTCCAGGGCGTTTTTCATGTTGTGGGTGATCATGAGGCAGGTAATGCGCTCCCCCTCCACGATTTCCCGGGTGAGGCGGAGCACCTTCTCCGCCGTGGCAGGGTCCAGTGCGGCGGTGTGCTCGTCCAGCAGGAGCAGCTTGGGGGGCACCATGGTGGCCATGAGCAATGTCAGGGCCTGCCGCTGACCGCCGGAGAGGAGGCCCACCGGCTGGCGCATCCGGTCCTCCAGGCCCATGTCCAGCCGGGCCAGCTGCTCCCGGAAGAACGCCTTGTCGGCCTTGGAGACCCGGCTGAAGAAGGCCCGCTGGTGCTTGGCGGTGCGGAGATAGGCCAGGGCCAGGTTCTCCTCGATGGTCATGTGGGGGGCGGTGCCCCGCATGGGATCCTGGAACAGACGGCCGATCTGGCGGCTGCGGCGGTAGGCGGGCAGATAGGTGATGTCCGCCCCGTCCAGGCGGATGGAGCCCTCATCCACAAAGAAGTCCCCCGCCACGGCGTTGAAGAAGGTGGACTTGCCCGCGCCGTTGGAGCCCACGATGGTCACGAAGTCTCCCTCGGCCAGAGTCACGGACAAGCCGTCCAGGGCCTTCTTCTCGTTGACGGTGCCGGGGTTGAAGGTCTTGGAGACCTTGTTCAGTTCCAGCATTTACTTCTCCCCCTTTCGCCCGGCCAGGGCGCGGCGCTTTCTGGTCTGGAAAGCCCACCACTGCCGGATGGAGGGGGCCGCGATGGCCAAGGCCACCACCAAGGCGGTCACCAGCTTGAGGCAGTCCACTGGCACCACCTTGGTGTAAAGCACCAGAGCGTAAACGAGACGGTAGAGGATGCTGCCCGCCACTACCGCAATGGCTCCCCGGAACATGGCGCCCCGGCCCACGATGGTCTCACCGATAATCAGGCAGGCCAGGCCGATGACCACGATTCCGGTGCCGCTGTTGATGTCAGCTGTCTTCTGGGCCTGGCCCACCACTGCGCCGGACAGGCCGGTGAGGGCGTTGGCCACGCACAGGCCGATGGTGATGGTGAAATTGGGGTTGATGGAAGAGGAGCGCACCATGTCCCGGTTGTCGCCGGTGGCGCGGATGCTGAGGCCCAGCCGGGTGCCCAGGAAGGCCACCAGCAGCACACCCGCCAGCACGGTGATCCCCCCGGAGAGGAGGATGGGGTTCCAGTCGCCGCCGATGCCGGTGGCGCGGAAGAGGGTGAAGATGGTATCCTGCTTGAGCAGGGACTGGTTAGCCTTCCAGCCCATGGCCATGAGGTTTACGGTATACAGCCCCGTGTTGGTCACGATGCCCGCCAGGATGGAGGGCACCCCCAGCTTGGTCTGGAGGAAGGCGGTGACAAACCCGGCGCAGGCCCCGGCCAGCATGGCGGCGGGGATGGCCAGGAAGGGGTGTCCCGCGGCGGTGAGGGTCACCGACACGGCACAGCCCAGGACGAAACAGCCGTCGGTGGTCAGGTCGGCGATGTCCAGCACCCGGTAGCTTAGGAACAGGGCCATGGCCACCAGAGCGTACTGGAAGCCCAGCTCCAGGGCGGTTTGGGCGACGTAGAGCACGGAAAAACGCTCCTTTCACAGGCCAGCGCCCCCGGCGGGAGCCGGGGGGCTGGCTTTGGTTTGATCTCAGTCCTCAGTGGTGGTGACGGTGGTGACCTGTCCCAGGCTTTCAAAGACGGCGGGGTCGATGGCCAGGGCGGCGGCGGTCTCGGAGTTGACGGTGATCAGGCCGCCCGCCACCTGGTAATAGTCCTCCAGGCCGTCCATGCCCCCGGTCATGGCCTGGTAGGCCAGATCGGCCGTTTCGGCACCCAGGTCGGTGTAGTTGACGCCGCAGGTGGCAAAGGCGCCGTTGCGCACGAAGGAGTCGGCCCCGGTGTAGTGGGGGATGCCGGCGGCGATGAAGTCCTCATAGATGGCCAGCTCGGCGGCCATGATGATGTTGTCGGTGGGGGTGAAGACGGCGTCCACTCCGTCGGCAATCAGGGAGCTGGCGGCGGCGATGACCTCGTCGTTGGTGTTAGCGGTGGCCTCGGTGTAGGCCACGCCCTTGGCGTCCAGATAAGCCTTGGCATCCGCGATGGGCACCTCGGAATTGGGCTCGGACAGGGAGTAGAGCAGGCCCACAGACCCAATGTCCGGATTCTGGGTAAACATCATGTCCAGAATCTGATTGGTGTCCAGGGCGTCGCTGGTGCCGGTGACGTAGTCCATGCCGGTGAGCTCCACGGTCTCCGGATAGGAGATGGCGGCGAAGATCACCGGGGTCTTGCTCTCCTCAGCGGAGACGGCGGCCACCTGGGCGGCGGTGGTGGCGATGGGGATAATGGCGTCCACACCGTCGGCAATGGCCTGGTCGGACAATTGGCGCAGGACAGTCTGATCCCCCTGGCCGGAGGTCACCTCATACTCGATCGTGATGCCGTTTTCCTCCGCGATGGCGTCCAGCCGGGCGGTAATCGCGTTGGCGATCTCGTCCAGGGAGGCGTGGTCCATCTGCTTGATCACGGCCACCTTATAGGTTTCACCGGCGGCAGGGGTGTTGGAGCTGCCGCCCGCCGGGGTGTCGGCGGTGCCGGAGGGGCCGCCGGAACAGGCCGTGAGGGACAGGGCCAGCGCGGCCGCGGCGGAGAGAGACAGGATTCGATTCAGCTTTTTCATGTTTGGTTCCTCCCAATCAAAAATTGGGGCGGCAGATGGTGCAGGATGTAAAAAAACGCTTCTGCCCCATTGCTGGGACAAAAGCGTTTCAACACTTCTGCGATACCACCCAAATTGACGTTTGCACGTCCACTCGCTTCACGCACCATCATGCGTGCCCGATGGATAACGGGTGGGATCCCGTCGGCATCTACTAGGTTGCCCGTTCAAGCCGCCCTCGGAAGGCCATTCGCCGGTCTCCTCTGATCCCGATTCCACCCTCCGGGACTCTCTTTGCATCGGAAACGCCGGGTACTTCTCTTCCTCACTGGTTTACCACGTGTGGTTGTTGTACCGTATTATACGCATCTGTTCCGGCTTTGTCAACTCTTTTTTTTGCGCAGGAAGGAGAATTTGGTCTCGGAGCACACCACGGCGATGAAGATCAGCGCAAAGCCCACGAACATGAGGGGGGTGGGCCGCTCATTGGCGAAGAGGATGGAGAAGAACACGCCGAAGGGGGCCTCCAGGGAGAGGAGCACGGCGGCGGTGGAGGGGGCGGTGTACTTCTGACCGATGTTCTGGAACAGGAGGGCGCCGCAGGAGGCGCAGATGACCAGGTACGCCAGGCCCATGATCAGGCTGCTGTCAAATACGCCGGGCGTCAGCGCCGGGCGGGTGATCAGTACCCCCAGCCAGGAAAAGAGGGCGAAGGAGGCAAACTGGAGGGTGGTGAGGATGAAGATGTCCCGTCCCTCGGAGTACCTGGACACGGCCACGATGTGGGCGGCGAAGAAGAAGCCGCCGATGAGGGTGAGCACATCGCCCATGTTGAAGGCGGAGGCGTTGTCCCCGGTGATGGACACCAGGGCGATCCCCCCGATGCACAGGAAGGCGGCAATCAGGTTGAACCGGTCGGGGCGGCGCTTGGCGATGAACCAGTACAGGAAGGGGACGATGACGCAGTAGACGGCGGTAAAGAAGGCGTTCTTGCCGGAGGTGGTCTGCTCCAGGCCGAAGGTCTGGAAGGTGTAGGCCAGAAACAGGCAGAAGCCCATCACCGTGCCGCCGATCAGGTACTGCTTATCCAGCACCTTCCACCGCCGGATGAACACCACCGCCAGCACCAGGGCCGCAAAAGAAAAGCGGATGGCCAGCAGCCAGAAGGTGGGCAGCACGTCCACGCTGGACTTCATCACCACGAAGGAGCTGCCCCAGATGATGGTGGCCAGGATCAGCAGCGGGCTGGCGAAGCGGGCCAGGACGCTGCTCTCTTTGTGTTCGGTCATGGTTGTACCTCTCCTTTGACTATGATAAAATCAGGTTTACACACATTCACCGGGAAACGAGGGTTCGAGCATGTACTTATTCGACTTTGACGGCACGCTGGTGGACTCCAACGGCGTATGGGTGGAGATTGACAACGGCTTTCTGGCCCGCCGGGGGCTCACCCCCACCCGCGAATACAGCGACACCGTGGGCCACTCCATCTTCCCCATCGCCGCCCAGTTCACCAAGGACTACTACTGCCTGGATATGACGCCGGAGGCCATCATGGCCGAGTGGCTGGACATGGCCCGGGACGCCTACGCCCGCCAGGTGCCCATGAAGCCGGGTGCGGAGGCGTTCCTGGCCCGGTGCGCCGCGGCCGGGGAGCCCATGGCCCTTCTCACCGCCTGCGTACCCGAGCTGTGCCGGGCCGCCCTGGCCCGCCACAGGCTGGAGGGGTACTTTCGG
>OBKG01000402.1_pt1 | contig 19410 bp, 16 predicted proteins | sample 1519741 | NCBI WGS metagenome assembly OBKG01 (sample SAMN00265072, study PRJEB22529) | human gut metagenome
GCGATTGCAAGACAGATGATTGCGCAGCATACCAGTCCGGTGGAAAATCTGCTCTGTATTTTTTCAATTGCGGTCCTCTTTATTATAAGAAAGTATTTTCTGGACCGTTTTGAGGACATTGACAAGACAGTATTTCTGCCAAACCAGAAGATTGCCAAAGTAAATGAGCTGGTCCATGTGAACATTCCGGAGGAATACAAAGGAGAGTCCATAGGGGAAGCAGTACTCAAGGGCATCGATCTGGAAAAGGAAGAAGTAAAGTGCGGGCATTGTTATTATTTTCCGGGCGGGGCAATCCGCGTATCTAAAGTTGCCGCAGGGCAGGTGAAGGAAGTGGAAGTCATCCGCAGCAGGAATGTAAATATCATGCCGAATTTATGATTTTAGATTGAAGCAGGTCCGATCAGTTCGGGCCTTTTTCGATATATATAGTTGCTGTTCAGCAGAGCGAAAGGAGCACATAATGGAAAAAATATTATTTACATCAGAATCCGTGACTGAAGGACATCCGGACAAAGTCTGTGACCAGATTTCAGATGCTATTTTAGATGAACTGTTAAAACAAGACCCGATGAGCAGGGTAGCATGTGAGACTTGTACCACAACGGGACTCGTTATGGTCATGGGCGAGATCACAACCAATGCCTATGTGGATATCCAGAAAATAGTAAGACAGACTTTGACGGATATCGGATATACGAGAGCCAAATATGGATTTGACGCGAGTACCTGCGGTGTCATCACGGCCATCGATGAACAGTCCAAAGATATTGCCCTTGGTGTGGACAAGGCCCTGGAGGCAAAGGAATCCGATATGTCCGATGAGGAACTGGATGCCATCGGAGCAGGTGACCAGGGCATGATGTTTGGATTTGCTACAAATGAGACGGAGGAATATATGCCCTATCCGATCTCTCTTGCTCATAAGCTGTCCAAGAGACTTACGCAGGTACGTAAAGACGGGGTTCTTCCTTATCTAAGGCCGGACGGAAAGACACAGGTCAGTGTGGAATATGATGAAAACGGAAATCCTTTCCGTCTGGAAGCTGTAGTCTTATCTGCACAGCATGATCCGGAAGTGGATCAGGAGCAGATTCACGAAGATGTGAAAAGAGAGATCTTTGATAAGGTTCTTCCGAAAGAAATGGTGGATGATCAAACAAAATTTTTCATCAATCCGACAGGACGTTTTGTCATCGGGGGGCCGCAGGGTGACGCGGGACTCACGGGAAGAAAAATCATCGTAGATACCTACGGCGGATATGCACGGCACGGCGGCGGAGCTTTTTCAGGCAAGGACTGTACCAAGGTAGACCGTTCGGCTGCTTACGCTGCGCGCTATGTGGCAAAGAATATCGTAGCTTCCGGACTGGCTGACAAATGTGAGATCCAGCTGTCTTATGCGATCGGTGTTGCACATCCGACTTCCATCAATGTGGATACGTTCGGCACCGGAAAAATATCCAGCGAAGATCTCGTGGAACTGATCAGGAAAAACTTTGATCTGAGACCGGCAGGTATCATCAAGATGCTGGATCTGAGAAGGCCGATCTACCGTCAGACGTCCAACTACGGACATTTCGGAAGAAATGACCTGGATCTGCCGTGGGAACGCCTGGATAAGGCAGAGATGCTGAGAGAACAGGCCAAATAAGAGGATAGGATGATGTCATACGACCTTGTGTTTAAAAACGGAACCATTGTAGATGTAAAGACAAAGACAAGTTACAGGGCAGACCTGGCTGTGTCAGGGGGAGTGATCGCAGAGATCGGCAGTCTTGACGGAGAAAGAGTAGTGGACTGCAGCGGAAAGGTGCTCTGTCCGGGATTCATAGACGCCCATGTCCATATTGAGTCCAGCATGGCATCGCCGGCTTCATTTGCAGATGCAGTGCTGCCCCATGGGACTACGACGGTAATCGCCGATCCTCATGAGATGGTCAATGTCAGGGGAAATGAAGCTATGAAATATCTTCTGGATGCATCAGAGGATCTGCCGGTTTCCGTCTATGTGATGCTCCCGTCCTCCATTCCTTCTACACCATTTGAAACTAATGGGGCGGATTTCACGTCTAAAGATATAGAGGCGTGGATTGAACATCCGAGAGTGCTCGGCCTGGGAGAGGTCATGTGTTATCCGGATGTTCTTGCAGGAAGAAAGGAGATTATGGATAAGATCGCTCTCTGCAGGGGAAAAGTGATCGATGGACATGCTCCCGGACTCTCAGGAACCGATTTGTATCAATATATACAGGCTGGGGTCATGACGGACCATGAGTGTACCTCCTTTGAAGAGGCAGAAGAAAAGCGGAGAGCCGGCATGAAGATTCTCATCCGGGAAGGAAGTGCGGCAAGAAATGTGGAGGCGATCGTTTCAGGAATCGTGAAGAAGGGCCTTGACACGGAAGGATTTCTTTTCTGTACAGATGATAAACATCTGGATACAATCGAGCACGAAGGTCATATCAGTTATAATATAAAGAAAAGCATCCGGCTGGGACTGAAACCGGAGGAAGCAGTGGCCATGGGCACCTGGAATACGGCGCGGACATATGGCCTTGCCAGCGTCGGATGCCTGGAAAAGGGATTTGATGCAGACATCGCAGTCTTAGATTCTCTGGAGAATATGAATGTTCTTGAAGTCTATAAAAAGGGTCTTCCTTCCGGATGGAGGTTGGAACACAGGGCGGAACATGAAACGAATTACAGGGGAATGCTGCACACAGTGAATCTGAAACCGTTTACTGAGGAACAGCTGAAACTGCACACAGAAGGAAAAGTGCCGGTGATCGGGCTGGTGCCCGGACAGATCACGACAAGGTACCTAAAAGAAGAGGTGCCTGCTAAAAATGGTCTTTTTTGTCCCGATTCCACATACTCAAAGCTGTGTGTGTTTGAGCGGCACAGAGGTACAGGGAATATTAAGGCCGCTCCGCTGAAAGGGTATGGGATCACAAATGGAGCAGTTGCTACATCTGTTGCCCATGACTCACACAATATTATCGCAGCGGGAGATAATGACAGAGACATTATGAAAGCTGTGGAGATCATACAAGAGATGCAGGGAGGCTATGCTCTGGTGCAGGGCGGGGAAGATATTCTGAGACTTCCGCTTCCGATTGCCGGACTCATGAGTACGCGGCCTGCAAAAGAGATACAGAACCGGCTGGATGCCATGGTACGGAGAGCCAGGGAAATGGGCATATCAGAGGACTGTGATCCTTTTATAACATTGTCATTTATGGCGCTGCCGGTGATACCGGAACTACGCCTGACAGATAAAGGACTGGTGGATGTAAAAAACTTTCAGATGATAAAGGAAAAAGGTGAGTAGAATGAGCAGAAGAAGGAGAACAAGAAGGAAATGGAACAAAGCCGGTATTGCCGGATGGATTCTTTTACTGGCTGTAGTCATAGCCGGGAGTATCTGGTTTGTCCGTTCCGGAAAGACAAAATACACAAGTGTAAATGACGGGATTGGAGAAATGACTGCGAAGGCCAATGAAGGTGTCATGGACAAAGGAACAGGAGACGAATTAAAGGAGTCGCTCTATGTTCCGAGAAAAATTGATAAAACGAAGAAGCTGATCGCATTTTCTTTTGATGACGGTCCGGCCAGAGAGAATACGGACAGGATTGTCAAGGCTTTAGACAAAAATGATGCGAGAGCAACATTTTTTATGCTGGGACAGAATGCCAACCTGTATCCGGAACTGGTAAAGGAAGTCATGGATTCAGGAAATGAAGTGGCAGGACATTCATGGAATCATCCTCAGCTCACAAAGATCGGGACTTCCGGAGTCCGGCTGCAGATGCAGAAGATGAACGCTGCCATCTCCAAGGTGACAGGAGCAGATGTGGGACAGCTTAGACCTCCTTACGGTGCTATCAATGACACGGTGAAAGCCAATGTTGATGCGCCTCTGATTTTATGGAGCATCGATACGCTGGATTGGAAGACACTGAATACAAATGCCACGGTCAACACGATTTTAAAGCAGGCCAAGGACGGAGACATCGTATTGATGCATGATATCCATAAACCTTCGGTGGCGGCAGTGGAAAAGGTTCTTCCTCAGCTGAAGGCAAAGGGATTTGAAGTGTGCACGGTATCTGAGCTCCTGGAAGCCAAGGGAATAAAGGTCGGCAAGGGCGATGTGGTCATTAGTGCAAACCAGATCAACAGGTATGAAAAATAGGTTACATAGGATCAGTGATTCACTCACCCGGGTGAGTGATTGACTGCAGAACTATTGTCTGAACAAAGGAAATTATTTGCCTGCGGCAAATCGCATCTGGCACGCAAAGTTGTCAAGCCCCTCAAAGAGTGAGGGGTTGGGGCGTTGAAGTGGGCTTGCTCCTCTTTTCGTATGCACAGAGAGTTCAGAAAAAGCTGGCCGGAGTATTCAGAGACAGGGGAGCGAAAAAAGATGACCACCTCTATTTTCTGAACGGAACAAAACCGCCGGCGATTCTCGTGGAAAGTTTTTTCTGTGATAACAAGGGGGACTGTGAACTGGGAAATGATATGAAAAAGCTAGGAAAATTGATTGCAGACGGTATCGCCGGAAAAACAGAATTGAGACAAAAGGGGCCGTCTGCGCCGATGCATAAGGATGTGGAAAAAAACTTTCAAATGGTGCCGGGACTGTGGACAAAAGCCGCTGAAGACGGATCGGCTGCGACCTGGGCAATTTTTGAAGGCGAAGGTACCATGCCGGGATCGATCCAGCAGCTGGAAAAGAGGATTGGAACCGAATGGCTGCCAAACTCAGGATATGAGTTTGGGTTCCGGTAAAAAAGAAAAATGAATAAACGGTAAATCAAAGATCCGGCAGCCATAATGACTGCCGGATCTGCATTCTTACAGATCATCTATTAAGGCGGTACTTTTTGCATACGCAGTGCTTTTTGCCTCAAAAAAGTCTGTTTTTATCATGTTGGCGTTGGAGAACTGTCCGACCCAGGACATGGACTCCGGTTCAGTTTCATTACCGGGATAAATGGGTTCAAAGCCGAGATTTTGGCATCTCAGATTTCCCAGGTACCTGATATATTCCTGCACCATTTCCTTTTTAAGCCCCTGGATCTCATCGCCGATTACATAGTGTCCCCAGCGTATCTCCTGTTCACAACCCTTTTTGATCATCCGGCGATAGTCATTGATACAGTCAGCATTGAACAGGGAGGGCTCTTCTTTTTTTAATTCCAGCAGAATATTTTTAAACAGCCACAAATGAGTATTTTCGTCCCTGTTGATATACCGGATTTCCTGTACAGAACCCGGCATACGGTGATTTCTTCCGAGATTATAAAAAAACATAAATCCGCTGTAGAAGTAAATGCCTTCTAAGATGTAGTTGGCAACAAGTGTTTTTACGAAAGTTTCTGCATTTTTATTGGTCTGAAAATCATTATAGAGGTCACCGATGAATTGATTTCTCTCCAGCAGATGAGGATCGTCTTTCCACTGATACAGGATATCGTTTCTTTCCTGGGGCTCACAGATCGTATCCAGCATATAGCTGTAACTCTGACTGTGGACTGCCTCCTGGAATGCCTGGATCGACAGGCACAGATTGACTTCATTGGCTGTGATATATTCACTGATATTTGGAAGGTTTGCCGTCTGAATGCTGTCCAGGAAGATAAGAAAAGAAAGGATCTTATCATATGCCCGGCGTTCAGGCTCGGAAAGCTGCTTATAATCTTTGATGTCCGTCCCCAGATTGATCTCTTCGGGTATCCAGAAATTATTCATAGCCTGGCGGTACCAGCCGCTGACCCAGGGGTATTTCATATTGTTAAAATCATTCAGGTTCGTTGTATTTCCGTTGATCATCCTGCGCTTTCGGACATCCGTGTCACCGTAAGGATTAAACAGAGGTTTTTTTGTAAGTTCTGTCATTGATTCTCTCTCTTTCTGTAGTTAAGAAGAACAAACTTCGCAATCTTCAACTTCAAGGCTTTTGGACCGCATGTAATAAATTGTTTTGACACCCTGTTCCCATGCCAGGATATAGAGGTCCAGGACTTTTCGGAACGTGTATTCATTGGTGATATACAGATTCATGCTCTGTGCCTGGTCGATGTGTCTCTGACGGACACCGCATGCTCTCACAGACCAGGTCTGGTCAATATAGTGGGCATTTTTATAATACCAGAACGTCTCCATGGACAGTTCAGGGGCAACTCTTGGGATCAGCCCATATTTCTTCTCTTCCAGAAAGTACCGGTTCATGACAGGATCCAGGCCTGCCGTGGTCCCGGCGATAATACTGGTGCTGCTTGTAGGTGCTGCGGCAAGCAGATAGCCGTTGCGCAGCCCGTGTTTTTTGATCCGGTCCTCAAGTACTTTCCAGCGTCCTTTTGTGAGACCACGCTTTCTGAAATATTCCCCGGTCTGCCAGTCACTGCCCGGGAAATACGGATAATATCCTTTTTCTTGGGAAATTTTTGAACTGGCTTCCAGTGCGGCATAATGGATATCGGAAAATACTCTTTCTGCGAATTTTAAATGTTCTTCGCTCTCCCATTGTATTTTATGCTTTGCCAGCATGTGGTGATAACCGCTGACTCCGAGGCCTACGGGGCGGTATCTTCTGCTGTTGATCTCGGCATAAGGCACAGGAAAAAAGTTCAGGTCGATTACATTGTCCAGGGCCCTCACTGCACTTTCTGTGACATAGGACAGCTGCTCGTAATCGGTGACACAGAGATTCCCGAGGGAGAGGCTTGCCAGATTGCAGACTACAAAGTCTCCTGGTTTTGTGACGTTCACAACGACTTCCTCACCACCGATAATTTCAATTCTCTGTTCTGTCTGTACGGAGGCGCTCATATTCTGGGCGATCTCGGTACAGAGGTTGCTGCAGTAGATGATACCCTTGTGTGGGTTGGGATTTGCACGGTTGACATGATCCCGGTTGAATGTAAATGGCGTTCCGGTCTCTGCTGCACTTTTGATAATCATCCTCACGATATCTTTGATGGGGATCACACGCTTACTGATTCTGTCATCCCGGACACAGTCCAGATATTTTTCTGTCCACTCCGTTCCATAGCAGTCTTCCAGTGCATAGCCTTTGACTGTGAGTATGTCGTGGGGGCACATCAGGTACCAGCTGCCTTCAATATTATCTCTTGCCTGTTCCCAGAAATAGTCGGGATAGCAGACTGCAGGGAACACGTCGTGGGCTTTCATTCGTTCATCTCCGTTGTTTGTCCGGAGACTCAGAAATTCGGGAAGGTCTTTGTGCCAGACGTCCAGGTAAACGGCCACGGCACCCTGCCGCATTCCAAGCTGGTCTACGGCCACAGCCGTATCATTTGCAAGCCGTATCCAGCGGATCACACCTCCCGCGGCTCCCTCAAATCCCCGGATCGAGCTTCCGCTGGCCCTCACTTTTCCGAAGTAAAGGCCCATGCCTCCTCCAAATTTGCTTACTTTGGAAAAGCTGTCAATGCTTCGGTATATTCCGTCCAGGCTGTCCGGAACCGTGTCAATGAAACAGGAAGAGAGCTGATGGTAAGGTTTTCTGGCATTGGAAAGAGTCGGAGTGGCCATGGTGACTTGAAGGAGGCTTAACATATCATAAAAACGTTTGACCCACTGATTTCTGTCTTCTGTTTCCTTCATCGCCAGATGCATGGCGATGCCCATGAACATTTCCTGGGGAGTCTCCAGAGGATTCCCCTGTCGGTCCCGGATCACATACCGACTGAGCAGAAGTTCCAGGCCGGAATAGTGAAACAGGCTGTTTCGCTCCGGCCGGATCCAGGATGAAAACAAACGGATCTCATCTTTAGAGTAATGTTTCAGGATATAATCTCCATATAAATTCTGCTGACTCAAAAATATAATTTTATCACAGAAATTCCGGATATGGTATTCTTCTAAATTGTTTTTAACCACAGATTCGAACTCCAGGATCTTGAGCCTTGCGGCAATATTCTCCCATTTGGGAGCCTCCTGGGAAGTGAGCTCGGCGGCCGCCTTTACAAGCAGAAGGAGTTTCTCATGATCCTCCATATTTTCCTTCAGAAAACTCTGAAACTTCTCGTTCAGGATATTTAAGTCATATTCTTTCTGCAGAAACTCATTTTGTATGGATTTAAGAAGGTTTCCAATCGGAAATTCCTCTGTCCGGAATGCTTCCAGTATCGTCTGTCTTACAATGACAGCGTTTTCGGAGCCCTGTGCTCTTGTTATGTTTTTCATATGAATTGTTCACCTTTCAACTATATGTAGGATGCTAAAAATTATATTAACACAATATATTGATCTTGACAACGCATATCAAGAATAAAACTGATGCAAAGAGACACGGGAATATATTCCTCCTGGGAAATTTCACAGGAATTGTGCAGCTTCATTGTTTGATAGCCCCTCTCCCTAAAGCCTTTGTATATATTGATTACATTTTCAAGGTCTGTTAGGATGGATTTGTTGAAAATAACAACACAGTAAAGACCAGAAGATTCCGTCTGATGTGTTGTGCTCAATACCCAGGCGCCGGGCTTTGAGTCCAGTTGACGAAGAAAGGATGAAAAATTATGATGCAGAAAATTCAAAAATTCGGCGGGGCGATGTTTACTCCGGTTCTCTTGTTCGCCTTCGCGGGAATTGTCATAGGGATCGGAACCCTGTTTACCACAGAGACTATTATGGGCAGTCTTGCCGCTCCGTCCAGCATGTGGTACAAATGCTGGAATGTGATATTACAGGGCGGCTGGACCGTATTTAACCAGCTCCCTCTCCTGTTTGTTGTCGGACTTCCAATTGGCATGGCGAAAAAACAGAATGCCCGGTGCTGTATGGAAGCTTTGGTTTTATATCTCACATTTCACTATTTCCTGAGCACGATCCTTTCCCAGTGGGGAGGAGTCTTCGGGGTTGACTTCGCACAGGAAGTCGGCGGCACAAGCGGTCTCACAATGATCGCAAATATAAAAACCCTGGATATGGGTATGATGGGCGCACTCGCTATCGCGGGAATCGTCATTTACTTACATAACCGTTTCTTTGACACAGAACTTCCGGAATGGCTGGGTACGTTCAGCGGCTCCACCTTCGTATTCATGGTCGGATTTTTCGTGATGATTCCGGTGGCAGTCCTCGCAGCATTATTATGGCCCAAAATCCAGATTGGTATGTTTGCATTCCAGGGATTTGTCAAAGGAGCGGGAGCTCTCGGAATATGGGTCTTCGTCTTTTTAGAGAGAGCCCTGATTCCTTTTGGCCTGCACCATATCTTATATTCACCGTTTTATTACGACAATGTGGTGGTACCCGGAGGACTTTATGCCTACTGGGCAACCAAGCTGCCTGAGATCGCAGCGTCCGGTGCATCTTTAAAATCGTTGGTTCCTATGGCCGGATTCACATCCACTGGGTTCTCAAAAATCTTCGGATGTCCGGGGATCGCACTGGCTTTTTACTCAACTGCGAAGAAAGAGAAGAAAAAGAAGATCCTGGGTCTGCTAATTCCGATCACACTGACCGCGATTTTCTGCGGCGTGACAGAGCCGATCGAGTTTACCTTCCTGTTCGTGGCGCCTGTACTCTTTGTAGTCCATGCACTGCTGGCGGCCACCTTATCCACTACCATGTATCTGGCAGGAATCGTAGGAATCCACTCCGGCGGAGCGATCGAAATGGCTTCTTTAAACTGGATACCGCTGATGGGAAATCACTGGAAACAGTATCTGCTCCTGCTGGTCATCGGCCTTGTATTTACCGGAATTTATTTTGTGGTATTTAAATTTCTGATTCAGAAATTTGATTTCAAGACACCGGGTCGGGAAGATGATGATGAGATTAAATTTGGTTCCAAGAAAGAGTTCAGGGAGAAGAAAGGTTCTAAGCAGGACCAGAAAATAGAGTTTGCGCAGCTGATCCTTGAAGGCCTGGGAGGAAAGGATAACATAGAAGATGTGACAAACTGTGCAACTAGGCTCAGGGTCAATGTAAAAGATGAAAAGCTTTGTAAGGACGACCCTTATTTTAAATCCATAGGAGCCCATGGCTGCTCTGTGAATGGAAAGTCATTCCAGGTTATTATCGGCCTGAAAGTAGCAGGCGTCCGGGACGATTTTGAGAGTTTACTGTAGTAGGTTGAATTAAGAAAGCAGGGATAAAGATGATGAATGTAAAAAGCAGCAGATTAGACAGGTATTACAATATCGCCAGGGTCCTCCTTTGCCTGACACCGTTCGTGTGCCTTGCGTACCTTTCCATGGGAGCGGCCAGAGTGGGAGGCTCAGTCTCAGCCGCGATCGGGGAGGACCCTAAGCTTGCGGTGATGTTTCTGGTGTCTATGATCAATCCGTTTATCGCATACCTCATGACGTTTATGCAGAAGAAATTACACATGGATGCTTCCTATGCAGTTGTCAATCTCACCCTGCTCATTGCGGCAGAAATCATGCTTCAGAACATCTGGTATATCCTGCTCCTTGGGTTTATACTGTATAAGACAACCCGGGAGAGCGGACTGACCGTCAGGGAGAGCTTTAAAAAAGTTTGGAGGAATCAGTTTCTGAGTGTTATTTCAGGGAGCCTTGTCGTGATCGCGCTGTGCTCTGTCTGCCTGTTTGCAACCATAAGAATTGCGCTGCATTAAGCAGAAAATGGACGTAATTTCTACCGGATAAGTATCCATCTAACAATAGTTTTTTACCACTATTGTAGGAGCGCATTTTAAAGCGCGACGGAAATAGTGGTAAAAAACTCATTGAATGAAATATCTGTTTACATATCTCCGATAGAGAAGTTCACCAGGCGAAAGTAGTCTTTTACATCCGGAATCGTCAGACGGAGGCACAGAAATTCATCCAGGTTAAAAATATAAAGTTTTATCATTGATCTGCCCTCCTTTCATAGATTACAGTTTTTAGGAGAGAAAGAATCGGGGCCCTGTTTCTGTTCTGCTTATCTGTAATATCATTATAACGAAAAAATACAGATAAAAATATAAGATTACTGCTGCTTTATATCACTATCCTGCCATTTGCGTCGGTATTCTTTTGGTGAACATCCCATGGTTTCCCGAATGCGTGTGCGATCTGAGAGACCGTCAGTTTTTCAGAATAATGCTCCTGAACGTACTGCATTATGGATTTTTTTTTTTTGAGTCCAGAGATTTTGTGGCGTGCAGGACATTGGAATTGACCAGACCGCCGGAACCGGCAGGAAAGCTCATTTTTCCGCCCGGAGTGTGATATTCCAGAGTTTCTTTTTGGATATAAAATAATCCGGCCTCCTTATGCAGTGCCAGGGGATCTGACCGCCGATACAGCGGTCAAACTCTACATAGGAACAGGTATATGGAAAATCCGGGCCAAAATCCGGGAAATGTGAAAATTCACAGCTTTTGTTCTGTGTCACGGAACCAATGACCGCTCCCTAAACCCGGCAAATCTATTGTCACCGGATGCTTTTGGGGTGTACTATTTGGTCAGTGAAGAAAACAACAAAGCAAATGCTAGGAGGATGTTGATTATGACAAAGAAGAAATATGCAGTTACAGTGGCAGGAGGAGGCAGCACATTTACACCGGGTATCGCTCTGATGCTCTTAGAGCACATGGACCGTTTTCCAATCAGAAAAATCATGTTTTACGACAATGACGCCGAGAGACAGGAAGTAGTGGCACAGGCATGCCGGATTTACCTGAAAGAGCATGCACCGGAAATTGAATTTGGATATACGACGGACCCGGAGACTGCATTTACAGACATTGATTTCGTACTGGCACATATCCGGGTAGGGAAATATGCCATGAGAGAGCTGGATGAAAAAATTCCGTTAAAATACGGGGTGCTCGGACAGGAAACCTGCGGACCGGGAGGAATTGCTTACGGAATGCGTTCCATAGGCGGCGTTATCGAGATTTTAGATTATATGGAACAGTATTCTCCGAATGCCTGGATGCTGAACTACTCAAATCCGGCAGCCATCGTTGCGGAGGCTACCAGGAGGCTGCGTCCTGATTCCAAGATCCTGAACATCTGCGACATGCCGATCGACCTGGAAGAGAAAATGGCAGATATGTGCGGGCTGTCTTCCAGAAAAGAGATGCAGGTCGGATATTATGGGCTGAACCACTTCGGATGGTGGCATAAGATTTATGACAAAAACGGAAATGATCTGATGCCGCAGATTAAAGAGCATATGAAAGCAAACGGTTTTGCGGACGCATTGTCCGATACAAACCAGCATGTGGATGAAAGCTGGGTACATACCTTCCAAAAGGCAAGAGATGTCTACGCAGTAGATCCGGAGACGATCCCGAATACCTACTTAAAATATTATCTGTTCCCTGATTATGTGGTAGAAACCTCTGATCCGGAGTACACAAGGGCCAATGAAGTCATGGACGGACGGGAGAAATTTGTGTTCGGAGAGTGCAGGCGGATTGTAGAAAACGGCACAAGCAAAGGATGTGCGTTTGAGGCGGATGCACATGCAACTTATATCGTTGACCTCGCCTGTGCCATCGCTGAGAATACACAGGAAAGATTCCTCCTGATCGTTCCGAATGAAGGGGCAGTGGAAAACTTTGACCGCACAGCCATGGTTGAGATTCCCTGTATCGTAGGCTGCAACGGATATGAAAAGATCTGCCAGGGAGCAATTCCTCAGTTCCAGAAAGGATTGATGGAACAGCAGGTAAGTGTAGAAAAACTGACAGTGGAAGCGTGGATCGAGGGAAGCTATCAGAAACTGTGGCAGGCGCTGACTCTTTCAAAGACAGTTCCGAGTGCAAGGATTGCAAAACTGATTTTGGATGACCTGATCGAAGCAAACAAAGACTTCTGGCCGGAACTGAGATAAGTCAAATGGGAGGTATGGGATGTTCGGATTTTTAAAGGGAAAAAGTAAAAAAGAGAAGATATTTTATTCCATGGTAACAGGAAAGAGTATTGATCTTTCTGAGGTAGATGATGAAATGTTTGCAGGAAGGGTTCTGGGTGACGGGATTGCTGTCTGGCCGGAGGAGGATGTGTTTTCGGCTCCCTGCACCGGTACAGTGACTACGGTGACGGATACAAAGCATGCCATCGGTCTTGAGAACGGTGACGGTGTTCAGGTGCTCATTCATATCGGACTGGACACGGTAAAACTTGATGGAAAGGGCTTTGAAACTTATGTGGAGCCAGGACAGAAGGTAAAAGTCGGTGATCCCCTTGTAAAGGTGGACCGTCAGATGCTCAGGGAAGAAAAAATTCCGGACGTCTCCATGCTGGTTTTCATAGAACCAAACGGACATAAACTGACTAAATTTTATACACGACAGACAGTGGAGGCGGGAACAAGTCCTCTGGTGGAATACGAGTAGGAAATTTCTCCATTATTGCAAGGCAGGTATCATGAGGATATCTGCCTTCTTGCATCAATGGACAAAATGTGGGAAATAGAGTAAAATTAGGGTAAGATTCAGGAACCAGAAGGCGGCGGAAGCATTTATGAGGTAGATGTCTTTATGAAATTAGATGAACTGGTGAACAAGCATTACGGACAGCTCAATGAAAATGATTTATACATATGGAATTACATATTTTCACACAGGAAAGAGTGTGAAAAGCTTACCATAGACCAGCTGGCTTTTAAGTGCAGTGTGTCGAGGACAACCGTTCTGCGGTTTGCCCAGAAACTGTCCTTAAAAGGTTATGGTGAACTAAAGGTCTTTTTAAAGCTTGATAATCAGGAGGCAAAGGAAAACATCGGGCATGTGGACATGGTCTGTGAGTCTTACCGCCGGGTGATCGACAGCATGAAAGAAAAGGACTGTACAGATATTTTAAGGAAGTTTGACCAGGCAGAGAATATCTATGTGTATGGGATCGGCATGATCCAGTCTTCCATTAAAAAAGAGTTAAAGCGGACCTTCATGATGAGCGGGAGGCTGATCTATGATCTGAGCGGATATGAGGAAGCGGAAAGGCTTCTCAGCATTGTCACGGAGGATGACTTGTTTATCATCATATCTGTTTCAGGAGAGAATGAATTTATCAATAACTTTACTAAAAATCTAAAGATCCGGGGCGTCTCTGTGCTGTCCATCACGAAGCTTCGGGAAAATACGCTGGCACATATGGCGGACTATGCTCTCTACGTTACTGAGACGGTGTTTTCCCAGCCGTTCAGTCACATAGAGTATGATTCTCTCACATCATATTTCATTTTGATTGAGATTTTATTTTTAAAGTACATGGAATATAAGACAAAAAAAGAGGAGATAGCGGATGAGGCTGGAAACCCTGATTGAAGAAAATTATGATAAACTGAATGAAAATGATTTGAGTGTCTGGAACTATATTCTGCGGCATAAGAAGGAGTGTCAGACCATGTCGATCCAGGAGCTGGCAAAACAGTGCCATGTGTCCCACACAACAGTCTCAAGATTTACTCATAAACTGGGGATGGAAGGCTACGGGGAACTGAAGATTTTTTTGAAATGGGACAGCCGGGAGGAGGAATCCTTCGATGTGAGGGAGATCGAGCGGGTCTACCAGGACTACATAAAGACTCTGGATATGATGAAGGACAGGGACTGTTCTGATGTCTCAGAGATGCTTTCCAAGGCCGGAAGCATATATGTATACGGAACAGGAGCGGTCCAGAAAAATGCTGCAAGAGAGTTAAAGAAGAACCTGCTTTTCCTGGACTATTTATGTAATTTGATTGAAGGACGAGATGAAATAAAGATGGTGCTGGAAATCGTAAAAGAGGGAGATGTATTTTTTCTGTTTTCTCTTTCCGGTGAAAATGCCTTTGTCAATGAGCTGACAGGCAGGCTGAAAGCAAAGGGTGTCAAAATCATCTCTGTGACAAAAGTGGGGAATAATGAGCTGTCGCGGCTCAGTGATATCAGCCTTCAGTTCTATGCTCATCCGGTGCTGAAGGGAAGGTGTAATTCCGATGTATATATGACGGCTCAGTTTTTTGTGGTCAATGAGTTTTTACTTTTAAAGGGATTGGAGTATGGAAGAAGTGAAGAGTGAATTCTAAAAGGTACAATAGACGGTCTTTCTCTTTTCTGTTAAAATAAAAAGAAAAATCAGGTGGTGACAGATCATGTTTGTAGAAGAAAGACAGCAAAAGATTCTTGAACTTTTGCATGAAAATCAGAAAGTAAAAGTAAAAGAGCTGAGCCGGATGTTTGAGGTTACAGAAGACTGTATCCGGAAAGATCTGGCCAGTATGGAAGGCCGCGGCCTTTTAAAGCGTGCCTATGGAGGCGCCGTTCTGACGGAAGGCATGCACCCGGGGCACAGCAATGCGGTTTCTTCAAGGAAGGAAACGAACCTGAAAGAAAAACAGAGGATTGCAAAAAAAGCGGTAAAGCTGATCAGCGACGGGGATGTGGTTTTTTTGGACACATCCACAACGAACCTGGAGGTTGCGCGGGAAATCATCCGTTCTAAACGGAAAGTGACGGTCGTAAGCTGTATGCTGGATATCGCAAATCTGTTCGCAGCAGATGTAAACACTGGATTTATACTTTTAGGAGGAGAGTTCAACCGTTCTCAGATTGGGTTCCTGGGTTCGCTGACCCTTTCTATGATGGAGAACTTCAGATTTGATCTCTGCTTTATGGGTGTTGTCGGGGCGGATATAAAAGGAAATGAAGTCACTACCTATGTTCCGGAGGACGGAGCCATGAAGCGGAAGGCCATTGATAAAAGCCGCAGAAGATATCTGGTGATGGAGACAAAAAAGTTTGATTTCCAGGCAAATTATGTCTTCACAGATTTCACACAGGTAGATGGGGTGATCTGTGAGAAGGAGCCTCAGGAAGAGATAAGAGAAGTGCTGAGAGAATATGGAACAGAGATCATAGCATGACAGTTCCTGTATGATCTCCGCTCGATTTTTGAAATGTATGGATAGCAATACAAGGTTAAAATTATTTTTGGATTTGTATCATTCTGTCCACCCAGCCGCGGTAAAAATTCTCTTCATGAGATACAACCAGTACGGTTCCTGTAAAATTTTTCAATGCATTTTTCAATGCTTCTTTAGTCGCTGCATCCAGGTGATTTGTGGGTTCATCCATAATTAAAAAATTACATGGTTTTAGTGTCAGCAGGCATAACTTTACCTTACACTGTTCACCTCCGCTCAATGATCCGATCTCCTGTCCGGCATGACGGCTGGAAATTCCGCACTGCGCAAGATGCTGCCGTACTTTTTTGATTGGGAGAGAGGGATAACAGTCAGACACGATCTGTAGCGGCGTCTTGGTTATATCATCCCATATTAGATCCTGTTCAAAGTATCCGATGGTGACCTGCTCTGAAAATGAGAAACTGCCGTCTAAGGCAGGAATCTGATTCGTCAGAGTTTTCAAAAGGGTGGATTTGCCGATTCCGTTGAAACCTGTGATCACAATTTTCTGTCCTCCTTTTGCTGAAAATTGAAGGCCGGAGAGAAGCGGATATTGATACCCCACAGACAAATGTCTCACGGACAGGTGGTCAGCATTTGTCACCGGAAGCTGTGAAAAATTAAAACACGGTCGGTTCTCAGTTACGTCTGGATTTTCCATGCGTTCCATCCTGTTCAGCTGCTTCTTGCGTCCTCTGGCCATTTTTGACTTTCGCCCGGCCATGTTTTTTCTGATAAATTCTTCTGTTTCTTTGATCTTTTTCTGCTGGAAAGAATACCGTCGGATATATTCTTCCTGAAGAAACGTTTTCTTTTTTAAAAAATCAGAGTAGGTGCCGTAATATTTTGTAAGTCTGCCGTTATGAATATCGCATACGCGGTTGACGCTCTGTTCTAAAAATTCATTGTCGTGGGAGACAACCAGAAAAGCGCTCGGAAGCCCTGAAAGGTAGTCTGCCAGCCAGGAGACGTGCTCCTTATCCAGAAAGTTTGTAGGTTCATCCAGCAGCAGGACAGAAGGCTGTTCCAGCAAAAGTTTAGCGAGGATGACTCTGGCTCTCTGACCTCCGCTGATTTTTTCTACCGGGCATTCAAGACCGATAGTGAGGAGTCCCAGTCCGGCAGCTGCCTGTTCAATCCTGGTGTCAATCTGATAAAAGTCATGGAGCTCTAATTGTTCCTGGAGCCGTGCGGCGGCAGGGAGGGCTTTTTCATCTCCGGCCGCTGCTTTTGAATACAGCAGATTCATTTGCTCCTCTTTTATAAAGAGAGACTGAAAAGCAGATTTTAAGAAATCTGAGATCGTTATATTTTCTTTCATCTGTGCGTATTGATCCAGGCATCCGAAAGAAGCTGCAGGATGTCTGAAGATCTGTCCGCTGTCGGGAGTAATCTGCCCGGTGCAGATTTTGATAAACGTACTTTTTCCTGCACCATTTGGACCGACAATTCCTATATGTTCTCCTTTATTGAGCTGGAATTCTGTTTCTTTAAAAAGCTGTTTATCACCGAATGAATGTGATAAATCTTTAATATCTAATAAACTCATGATGATCTGATCCTTTCATATAAAAAAGACAGAAGACAAAATACATTTCTGTATCTGCCTTCTGCCGTATTGTCAGTATGTTATAGAACAACAAAAGGCCGCGGACAAAACATTGTCCGCAGCCTTTTAGCATGGGATTCTTCGGGAAAACAGGTATCCAAATAAGGACTGCTCATGCAGCCGCAGATGATTCTGGATCTGTCTCCCGATGAAATCTTAAAGCGGATAAAATCCGCCGTACTCTGCACAATGTTTCATCGGTCTGAATTGTACAGAGTTTACTCGCCTTCTCGGCTGGTCTGATCTATATAAGCCCATGCTGGTTGCTCCTTTTGTTTCATAAAATTTTCTGAGTGGTTTTTGAGATTTTATTTTGCACACGCTTGTAGTGAGGCAATTCAAAGCCGAACAGAAATCGTGTGCAAAATGCCCTACATTCCCTCGTGGAACGTTCTTCTTACAACTTCTTCCTGCTGTTCTCTGGAAAGCTTATTAAAGTTTACCGCATATCCGGAAACACGGATCGTCAGTGTCGGATACTTGTCCGGATGTTCCATTGCGTCAATCAATGTCTCGCGGTTGAATACGTTGACATTCAGGTGATGAGCGCCCTGTACAAAGTAACCGTCCAGGATATTTGCAAGATTTTCTTCTCTCTGGCCCTGATCTTTTCCTAAGGCCTCCGGTACAATGGAGAAGGTGTTGGAAACACCATCCTGGCATACGTCGCGGTAAGGGATCTTGGCTACGGAATTTAGAGAAGCCAGAGCGCCGCTGTTGTCCCGTCCGTGCATTGGGTTTGCACCAGGAGCAAGAGGCTCTCCTAATTTTCTTCCGTCTGGTGTGGAGCCCGTTTTCTTTCCATACATAACATTGGATGTGATGGTAAGCGCAGATAATGTATGGATGGCATTTCTATAGATCGGGTGTTTCTTTAATTCCTCAGAGAATAAAGTGACAGTGTTGACGGCCAAGTCGTCTGCCCGGTCATCGTCATTGCCGTATTTCGGGAAGTCTCCTTCAGTCTCAAAATCTACAGCCACACCGTTTTCATTGCGGACCGGTTTTACAGCGGCATATTTGATCGCTGATAAGGAGTCTGCCGCGATGGAAAGACCTGCCACGCCGTATGCTGCGATACGCTCCATATTGGTATCGTGCAGTGCGAACTGGCTCGCCTCGTAGGCATATTTGTCATGCATATAATGGATGATATTTACTGTGTCAACGTATAATTCGGCCACATAAGAAAGAACCTTTTTGTAGTTTGCCCAAACTTTTTCGTAGTCCAATACTTCATCGGTGATCGGCTCGATGCCCGGAATGACTTCAATCCCCTTTTTCTCATCGATGCCGCCGTTGATTGCATACAGCAGGGACTTGGCAAGGTTGCAGCGCGCTCCGAACAGCTGGGTCTGTTTTCCGACTTTCATAGCAGACACACAGCAGGCGATAGCATAATCATCTCCGTAAATCGGTCTCATGACATCGTCATTTTCATACTGGATAGAGTCTGTGTCAATGGAAACTTTGGAGCAGAACTTTTTGAAGTTCGCCGGAAGCTTTTCAGACCAGAGGACAGTCAGGTTCGGCTCCGGAGCTGTTCCCAAATTATAAAGAGTATGGAGATAACGGAAAGAAGTCTTTGTTACAAGCGGTTTGCTGTTGATTCCGATGCCGCCGATGGACTCAGTGATCCAGGTAGGGTCTCCTCCGAATAATTCATCGTACTCCGGTGTCCTTAAATGTCTTACAAGACGAAGCTTGATGATAAACTGGTCGATCAGTTCCTGGGCGTCTTTCTCCGTCAGAACGCCGTTTTCCAGGTCGCGCTGAATATAAATATCAAGGAAAGTGGAAGTACGTCCGAGGGATGTAGCCGCACCGTTGTTTTCTTTTACACCGGCAAGATAAGCCATATATACGGCCTGAACAGCCTCTTTGGCGTTGGATGCGGGTTTAGAGA
>OBKG01000405.1_pt1 | contig 19216 bp, 14 predicted proteins | sample 1519741 | NCBI WGS metagenome assembly OBKG01 (sample SAMN00265072, study PRJEB22529) | human gut metagenome
AAGTTTTATTTATATGCAGTCTGATTGGCCGCGGTTTTACGCGCCATTCGATAATCCATAATTAGTGCCGATGAATTTAAAGTTTGGACCGGTGGTAATGGTTGTCAGCCCGCTGCAGCCAGAGAACATAAACCCCATATACTTCACATTCTGCGTATCAAGCGTAGACAAATTCAAAGCTGTTAATCCGCTGCAGCCATAGAACATAGAATACATATCCGTCACGTTTCGCGTATCAATCGGAGACAAATCCAAAGCTGTCATACCGCTGCAACCAGAGAACATATAATTCATATTCGTCACATTCTGCGTATCAAATGACGACAAATCCAAAGTCGTCAGACCGCGGCAGCCATAGAACATATTACTCATATCCGTCACCTTTTGTGTGTCAAGATTTGTAAAACTAATATTGACCAATTTTGATTTGCTATTGAACACACTTCTGCTATTTTTTGCTGCTTGCACTTTCATTCCTTTGATTTGTGTAGATATCTTCATAATTGTTCCATTATATTCTGTCCACGCTACAACGCCGCCATCACCATCTGCATCTACATCAATCACAGAAGCAGTTTCAGGTTTTATTTCGTCTGTAAAAAAAATTTCTGTTACAGTATTAGGAATGAGTCTGTTAAATTCATTGCGCAAGCGATTAGAGTATCCTTTAATTTCAAACGTCATCTCTTTTGCCCACAAATCCAAATCGCCAGTCATTTCAATCTGCGGTGTTCCGTCGTCTAAAAATACAACCCTGTCTCCTTTATTTTTACCAGTACACCATCCTACACAATTTCCAACCGCCATCTTATACTCTCCCTGCACAATCTCGCCGGCAGAATTATAAACAATCATATTTTCCTCCGTTCCATCTGCAAACTTTAATCCGTTCCCATGAAACGTCACCGTATACCCAAGCGTGCTCTTACTCGGCTTCTCCGTACTGATTTTAATATCCGGAATTGCCCTCTCCTCATTTGTCTTGTCATCATCCCATACCTTCGTCACCGTCACGGTCCCGGTCGTCTTATTGTCTTTAAAGTCATACACACCCAGATTTTCGTCTCCGGCTGTATTCCCGCTTTTACTTACCCCCTCCCACGAGTTTTCTGACAATCCGCCGGCAGTATCAACGCCAACGTCAGCACTTACATCTACATTCATATCATTCACAACCATCTCTTCGCCAGCACTCTCTGCGGCCATCACAGGTTTCGCATTCATCAATCCAAGTCCACCGGCTGCGGCTGTGATGGTTCATTAAAACTCTCCTTTTTTTTGGTAACTCGCGCTTACGCCCTCGTTACCAGATTAAAAAATTGATACTTCGCCGTATCGGCTCGGCACCAGATTAAAATTGATAACTCAGGTTTAGTGCCTTCGTCACCAAGCCTCGTAGATGCTGACAAGCAAAGCCGTGAGGCTGAGTGCAGTACGGCATTTTGCCGCTGGCAAACGAATCCGCTAGGATTAGTGCAGAAGCTAAAAATAATATGACAAATAAAAACCGAAACGTGCGGATTTGCAAATAAAAAAAGCACCTTTTTCTCAAGGTGCTTTCGTTTTAACATGAAAAATCTTCCGTACAGAAATTCTTACACATTTCCATCAGATATGCTTTTGCAGCAATCATCTTATCAGGTATATTTTGATAGACTTCAGAAAAGTCATCCCAGTTGTCTATCAGGTCCAATTTAAGCAGGTCAATAATCTCGCCCTCTTCATTGTTGTTAACATAGTATTTAACAAAGTCAGGAAGCGTATTTTTAAGATGTTCTTTTGCATAACCACTGCCAAGATGTTGATACTCGTCAATGGCAATCTGATGCCGTATCAGATTGTTTGGAGCATATAAAAACATACTATCAGGAAACTCATTGTGTACATTCACTGCTGCATTCAGCTGGCGCAGTGTTGTAGCCTCTGCATACGATGGTACATATATGGTACGTTTCGGAGTATGCACCCTGACATAAGGTCTTCTTAGTGCATCTTTTGATTTTCGGACATCATCCTGCACACGTACACCCTGCACAATGGAATTTACTGTGTTATCGGGTATAATGCCATCGGATTCAAGGTATAAATCCGTCAGCCTAAAAGCACCAATGTCTGCAAAATGCTTTACAGAAGCCGGAACATGGAGCTCTTTAATATGCGTGTTAGCAAATGCCGCATACCAGATTGACTCAACATTACTTCCAAGCTGTATTGTCATCAGTCCTGAATCGCGGAATGCATACTGGCCAATCTTTCTGACATTGTCAGGGACAGTGATGTGATGCAGCATTCCATCATTTTCAAAGCATCCATCCAGAATCGCAAATATTGATTCACTCAGTTTTACTTCGGATAAGAACACGCAGCTTTCAAAAGCTCTGCTTCCGATTTTTGTAACGGAATCCGGAATCTCAACCTTTGAAATCATAGCGCCCCAGAATGCCATGTGTCCGATTCCTTTTGTGCCTTCTTTTATTTTTACAGTTCCGCTTTTCCGTGGAGGGCAGGCAATCAGCGTTTCACCATCCTTGTCATACAAAATTCCATCATATGTAGTGAAACTTTTGTTCTTTTCTGTAAATACGATGCTTTCCAGGTTACTTTGGATAACATAATTATACATCTCTGCTTCAGTAAACTCATAATCGTCATCTATTACAATTTCCTTTGGCTGGCTGCGCACTCTTGTATTTTTAAAATACAGCCTGCAGTTCCTTACAATTACCCTGTCACACTTACTGTATATGTCACGTGCTGCAATAGCACCGAGGCAATTGGCAAAATAGTAAGTTGCATATTCCGGGATGATGATTTCTTTTGCCTGTTCAGAAATCCCGACTATCATGTTTCCTGCCATATATACACCGTCAACAGGTTCTGAATCAAATACCGCAGAGCCATAAAAAGCGTTGATGCCGGTGTTTTCAATCTCTTCGTCATTGATAATGTTAGTTGAAAGGCATCCGGAAAAAGCATAATCCGAAATCTTTTTTATCCCGGAAAGGTCAATCACTTCATCTTCTGTCCTGCAGAAAGTGTTTAACAGTCTTGGTTTGAAATCAACCATCGCTGACATATTGCCATTACTTATCAGCATGTCAGCAGTCTTGAATATCTCACTGTGTGATATCACATTGCGCACATTCGGAAACATTTCGTTTGGTATATCAATATACAAAACACTCTGCCCGATTATCAATGTCGTCACGCATGGAAAAACAAACTCTGCTTTCCTGCCAATTATTACACTTTGGAACCCGTCAAGTATGACAGTGTCAACGCCATCCTCGACCTCAATCTTAAAAACACTGATATTATCTGTATTTTTTACAGCAGCCATGAATCTGCAGCCATTCTGTACAAATTCTTTTATCATTTATTTTTTTCTCCTTTCTTTGTGTATATATGCTTAATATGCCGGAATTACTGCACAACAAAAGCGCCGTCAGTATTCATGACGGCGCTTTCCAAACAAACAAAGAAAGGATGCCGGGTCTTACACCCAGCGTGCGAAAAATATACAATCCACACCCGGCAAGCCCTGCCGGGTGCAACATCAGGTATCTTTCCTGTGTTGCATATACTATACCATATCTTCGTATATTATGCAAATTTTTGCCGAATGTTTTTTAAACATCCTTTTCTTTCTTTTTCTTTCCAATCAGATACCCAAGCATGAACGCAGACAGCAGAACCTGGACAAAATCAATGTAGAGTTCAACCCGGTCGTATCCGGTTGACGGTTTTGTGTTGTTGTTCTTAAGCATTTTCTTTTTCTCCTTTTTTATGTTTTTTGTTTCCTTTAGTATGACGAAAATCTGCATCAAAAAGAAAAATATCTACAAAGAAAAATCTGTTTTGAAATTCCAATTCTTTACATATTCCATAACATAAGCCATTGCCTCCGTCATGTTGTTTTCGCTTAAGTACTGAATCATGGATTTTAACTCAGTATCAGTAAAGAAATCAAGCTTTAAAATATCTTTTATCATTTCATATTTCCCAGATTTGATAATATGTATCATTTCAGAATATGTCCACTCTTCCAGATATCTCAGTGCATTTGCATCATCGTCAAGAAGATAGAGCTCTAACGCCAGCGCGTAATTTGCATCAGGATTGTTAACAAATGACGTTAACAATGTTAGCCTGTTGCGAAAAACTGAACTGTGTACTTCTTTTAACCAATCCCGCAGTAGACCATCAAGCACGTAATCCTTATATTTTGGAATTGGTACTGGAAGACGCAGACTCTTTTCTCCAGCTGTAATCTTGATTGTCATCTGTGGAATTTTTGCTGTGAGAAATTTTTCCATCATCAAATCACATAACTGAAAATTTTCGATGTGCGGGAAAACTGATTTCGGCCTTACATTCAAGTTCATAATAAATTGAGTCAAGTCAAGCAGTAACGCCACTCTTCCGCTTACATCTCCATTCTCAAACGCAAAATCCGGGTCCTTATCTCCTGCAAATTCAATTTCAGAAAGGTTATGACACCCACTAAATATGTCTGGAAAAATACGCTTTACTCCTTTCCCAAAAACAACTTTTTGAAGATTTTCACAATTCCCAAACGCATGCATCTGTATCGTCTCAACTGAATCCGGAAGTACAACCTCTTTTACATTTGGGGCGCGAAATGCAAACGAGCCAATTATTTTTGTACCTTCTTTTACCTCTATTTTTTCTTCTTTTGAACGCAGTTCTTTTAGTTTCCTCTCTGCGTCTGTATAAAATGCAAAATCCATATTATTTCTCCTTTTTATGTTTATATACACAATATGCTGGATTTTTCGTACAAAAAAGCCGCTGCCAATCCGGTAGCAGCTTGTCAAATGTCAAAGAACTTACAAATTCAGAGAATCCGGCACTGCAAGCCCGCGCTTTTTCATCTCATCAAGCAGATATGCTGTTGAAATTTGCAGCTTCTTTTCCATCGTAATCTGCATCGTTTTTTTTATCGTCTCTTCGTCCATCAGGCCGAGTGATATGAATTTTGACTAAAACTTCACGTTTAATCAAGGCACGCAGGCCCCGTCTATAGCGACAAGCGTTAACTTTGATTACGCTTGTCGTTTAGGCGGGGTTAGTGCCCCTTCTGTTTGTTTATCCCCTGATTTTGAATATATTTCTTCACCGCATTTCTGTTTTTATCACTCACAGTGCACACAAAATAACTGTCTGCCCAAAAGTATGGCTTCCAGTAATAATTTTTTAACTCATCTGCAAATTCTTTCCTCAGCAATCTTGAAGTAACTGTCTTATAATTATTTGCGAGTTTTGAAAGCTGTACTTGTGGTGGTGCTTCAAACATTATATGAATATGGTCCTTATCTGTATTGATTTCAGAAATTTTGCAATTCCAATGATTCTCTATTATCTCATAAGATATTTCTAAAAGACGCTCTTTTAGTTTGCCTGATATAACCGGATGTCCATATTTTGTAACTACAACTAAATGATATTCAAGCAGATAACAACTATGTCTATTCGTGTGATATTCTACAATTTTCATGCATTGCTCCCCCTTTACAACTAAATACATTTGTGCTATAATATATATAACATAAAAATTAATATTAGTCAAGAAAGGAGGAGCGTTTATGGCAACTGTATCATATGGATTAAAAATTACATCAGCATATCATTTTTTTGATGAAACCATTAAAATTTATCGGAAAGCAGTAGAATATATTACAGACATTACGCTCCTTTGTTTTGATGAAGTTTTTGTAATCAATGCATATGAAGGATATACGAAACAACAGGCGCAGCGTAAATACATGGAAAATTTAATCCATGCTACAAAGGAAAATCCTGCATATTATGAAAGATTTGATAAAGAATTTTATAAATTTCCAAGTTATCTCAGACGTGAAGCAATTACTACCGCTATTGGAATAGTATCTTCTTACAAAACAAATCTTCAAAAATGGGAAGCTGGAGGTAAAAAAGGCCGCCGCCCGCATCTTAACCGTAATCAGAATGTGATGCCGTGCTTTTACAGAAATAATACATTTCTTGACAGCGAAGAAGCAAATATCGTAAGCCTGAAATTATATAATGGCAAGGACTGGATTTGGGAAACCTTTGTAATACGTGACTGTGATTTCATGTATGCTTACAAACATATGAAGACATGGAAAGCTTCTGCCCCGGTTCTTGTAAAACGTAATCACCGATATGAACTCCGTATTTCTTACGAAATGGCAGGCTCTAAATTTCCGAAGTTCAAGAAGGATAAAGAAGTTGAGACTGTGATTGGAATAGATTTAGGAGTCAACACGGACGCAGTGTGTTCAGTAATACATAAAGACGGAACTGTCACGGGACAGCGGTTCATCAATCATCCTGTAGAAAAAGACCGTATGTATGGATTACTGAACACTATTAAAAAGGCACAGCAGAATGGCAATCATAAGACACCAAGACTTTGGAGACAGGCAAATAACTATAATGAGGCAATCGCCATTAAAACAGCTGTGGAGATTGTCAGATTTGCCATGGAATCCAAAGCGGACGTTATTGTTTTTGAACACCTCAACATGAAGAAAAAGAAACGTGGCAATAAGCAGAAGCTTTCGCTGTGGAGAAAACGTGACATTCAGCACCGCGTTGAAGCGCTTGCTGTCAGAAACGGAATCCGTGTTTCTTACATCTGCGCTGTAAATACATCACGTCTTGCGTTTGACGGCTCCGGAAAAGTTCTCCGCGGCAAAGATGCGGGATTTAATACTCATGAATTATGTAAATTTACAACCGGTAAGGTCTATAACTGCGACCTTTCCGCATCTAAAAATATCGGTGCACGGTTTTTCATCCGTGTACTCCTTAAATCTCTTTCTGTAAAGGAAGAGTTGTTAGTCCTGGCCAAAGTCCCAGAACTCAACAGACGGACCAGCTGCTGCCTGGCCACACTAATTAACGCTTATACGGTACTCTGCGCATCCAAGGCAAAGCCTGAAGCTCCGACCGAAGGCGATGCCGCGCTACAGAGTCACTGAGTTTGCGCTGTATCTGTGGTTAGGTATCCACTCCTACCTAAAGTATCAGGCATGGACGAAAGTCCATGCGGAGTTTGGAAGCCCCGCCTATATTCGCGAAAGCGGATTAGGCGGGGAGGGTTCACAGCGCATCATCGTCACCTCTTTTTGCGATTGTTTCGGATATTTTTGCAGATTCTTTTTGCAGGTATTTTTTTGCATCTAATGAACCTTCCAGGATATACAGCTCCAATGCAACACTTACCTTATTTTGGAAATCTGACATTGCATCCAGAATCAGCCGGTACGTTAAACCATTGCAAGCCGTTTGGCTGGCAAGAACATTATGTACCATATCTACTACAGTAAACATGTTGATGTAGTTGTTAATATATTTTGGGAGCCTTACACTTTTCCCATTGTATGTCAGGAGGAATGTTTTCTGAGGCTCTCCGGTTTTAAGAAAAAGCTGTGCTCTTTTTAATGAGATTAGATATGGACTACAGACCAACAGCGATTCTTCCCTTATCATTCCATACAGCATGGAGCAAAATCCAGAATCCACACTTACCCCGATTGGTCTTGTCCATACGACTTCCTTAATATCTGACATTAAAATCAAATCTTCTCCGCATTTTTCAATACCTTTTCCAAGTGTAATCTTTTTCAGTGTCTTACTATCTGCAAAAGCAAAGCAGTTCAGTTGTGTTACTGCGTCTGGAATGGTCAGTTCTTTAACATGGCAATTAGTAAACGCATGGCTCCCGATTACAGTATATGGTTCTTTCAGTATTACAGTGTCAACTATCTTTCCGTCCTTTCTGATATCGTAGTACTTGTTCAGCATACTAACACACGCCGATGCGTTTACAGAATATGACCCGCGAACGACTTTTTGTCGGCTGGGGATTTCCCATTCTTCGTTAGCTGTTTTTATCATTTCTTTTACTCCTTTCTTTTTGCTTTTGTCTTTAGTATGCGGGATTTTTGGAGACAGAAAAAGCAGGTCTTTACGACCTGCTCTGTATCTATCAATCAGTCCAAGCTCCGCTGTCAGAGTCAGCATCCCATATTTCGCAATGTATTGCAAACTTTTTCCGAATGTTTTCCTTCCTCTGGTGCGGCGATGCCCTTTTTTCGTCGCCAGTCCCTTTGTTTTTGTATTAAAGTGGAAAGGATATAATCAAAATCTCCGCAAACAAAGCATACTTCATATGCTGCCATTAAGTCAGCCTCTCTCTGCATCTCCTGCTCTTTTGCTTTCTGCAATGTCATTAAGCAACTGAATACGGACAACTTCTTTTTCGATTTTTTTCTCTATATCTTTTCGTGTATTAATATATTTCATTGCGCGTGCATATGCCCAGGCATCCCGGTATTTAAACGGAATCTGACAGATATGGGTTTTTCCTTTTTCCAGGTCCTTCTCATACTTCGGACACCTGACTGGTTTACTGGCTGATTTTTCCTCGGCAGTTTCAATCTTCTTAACAGTCTGTAATTTGTTGGCTTTCTTGTTGTTTGAGTCTGCCATATCGTAAATCTCCTTTTTTCTTAATTTTTTACATATCTAATATGCCGTATTTTTAAGAGTTTTATCGTTTTTCGACAAAAAATGACATAAACGGCTAAATCTTTAACGCATCCGGCATCCTTAAGCCGCATTTCCGCATCTCATCCAGCAGATACGATACGGATGTCTGCAGCTCCTTCTCCTGGGCAATTGGCAGTGTATGCAGCAGCGCTTCTGCATCCATCAGGCCAAGAGATACGAATTTTGACAATGCAACATCATCTCCGCCTTCCGCAAACTCTTTTGCAATTTTTACCGCATTGTTCTGGAGGTATTTTTTCGCATCTGACGAGCCCTCCATGATATATAGCTCCAGTGCAACGCTTGCTTTGTTCTGGAAATCAAGCATCGTTCCAAGGATAAGACGGTATGACAGAGACCGGCTAATCTCTTTTGTATCGCTGACGAGAACCGCGTGCACCATATCTTTGATGACAAACATATTAAGGTAATTGTTGATGCATTTTGGAAGTCTTATGCTTCTGCCGTCATATGTCAGTAAAAATGTTTTCTGCGCCTCTCCTGTCTGGAGAAATATCCTTCCTCTATTCAGTCGGATTTCGTCAGTATTGTAGAATATCGTAGATTCTTCCCGGATTAATCCATACAGTAATGATAACAATGCTTCATCTACATCTTTGCCAATCGGCTTTGTCCAGACGATTTCCTGCACGCCTGACCGGAAAACCAGGTCTTCCCCACATTTTTCAATACCTTTTCCGAGCGTGATTTTTTTAAGTGTTTTGCAGTTAGCAAAAGCAAAACGGTTCAGTTGTGTCACGGTATCCGGAATAGTAAGTTCTTTAACATGGCAGAAATCAAAAGCATGGCTGCCGATTACATTATACGGTTCCGTCAGCGTCACCACGTCTACTATCTCTCCGTCCTTTCTGGCATCGTAATATTTGTTCAGCATCTTAGCACTCGCCGACGCATCTACAGTATACGGCGGCCGGTATATTGTTCTGAACTCTTCGTTAACTGTTTTGGGCATTTTTTTTGCTCCTTTCTTTTTGCTTTTATGTTTAGTATGCTGGATTCCTTTCCTGACAAAAGTCAATCTTTGCAGGCAGAAACAAAAGCCGCAGGTTTCCCTGCGGCGTGCTTGCGGGCATCATCCCCCTCTCACATCTCCAGAAACCCAAGCAGCTCCGCTGGGTTTGCCGTCTGTGCAATCTTTGTCATATATTTTGAATATGTACCCATGATTGAATCGCCATGGTTCCACTTATCCGCAGGCTCCGTATTCAGCCAGAACGCTTTTTTAGCCTTTCTCGCAATTGCTTTCACGTAGTCTTCGCCGCTGGCGTTCTTGTTGTTTCTCGCATCACCGATAAAGTACACATAAGAATCACCGGTCACCTCACTCATATGCTCCTCATAAAAGGTCCTGAATGGTATCTCATAATTTGAGTAAGCACCAGCTCTCGGGATGGCATCAAGTACAGCCTTTACTGATTCATCAGGGTTGTCCGTCTCAAAGAATTTTGAGATATCGTAAAGCCTGTTTGTAAATGCATACGTCTTGCATCCTCCAGGGAATACCTCTTTCATTGCATGCATGAATACCAGCATCATTTCAGACGCATTCTTACAGGAGCCAGACACATCCAGAATCAGTATCAGGTTTGATTTCTGTCGTACCGGTTTCTGGTGTATAAGATGCAGCGGGATACCGCCTGTCTGGCAGCTTTTCTTTATCGTAGCCGGGATGTCAATCTTGGAAGCCTTGTTTGCCCTTATTTTTTTTGACATTTTTGTCCTGAATTTTCTGGCGTTATCCTTAATATACTCGGAAATCTGGCGTTTTTCCGCATCAGACATTTTTGAGAAGTCCTTATCAAGAACGATATCCCCGGCATGTTTTGACCTTACTGCATTTTTAACGAGTGCTTTGTTAAATTCAGCACGGTGTGCCCGGGACTGTTCTTTCACAATCTCATTCATGCGGTTCTGGAATTTTGTATCCTCTTCCTGCATTTTTTTACGCATTGTCTTTATGTCGTTTGCCGTCTGTGCAATTTGTGAATTAAGGCTTTTGGCCTCTTCCTTAACCGCCTTCAGCTGTTTCCCGCGTTCACGGATTGCTTCCATAATTTCGCTGCTGTTCGGCTTCATGCATGCTTTCATGGAAGCAGCCTTTACCTCTTTCATCAGCTGATTCTGTTCCGGTTTTATTCCGTTTTTTATCAGCGTTACAAATTCTTTTAATGTGTCCTGGCCTTTCAGGCATTCATCAAGGTTTTTTATCTTTTTCTGTTCTTCTTCTGTTTTTTCTGCTTTTTTAATTTCTTTTGATTCTTTCTGCCCCTGTTCACGTTGCTGCATCAGCTCCTGCTGCCTTCCTGTCAGGCGCTGCAGTTTTTCGTTTATTTTTTTTCTGTTCTCCTCATGCTCTGTTTTAGCCTTGCGTTCTTCACGGTGCCTGTGGTAATACCTTTCAACAAATTCGTTATAGATAGTATCAAATGCTGCTGCCTCCTGATAACTATGCGCCAACATAGTGGACAGCAGGCGTTTGATATCCATCTTCCCTGTCACATCACTGATGACAGAGAAGATTTCTGAAGCATTACATATATATCCGGCACTGCTGAAATATTCGCAGGCTTCAAAGATAAATTCATAGAGGTAAGAAGAACCGTCATCAAAATCTATGTTTTCGTCTATGTCTGCAGCCAGGCAGAATCCTGTGCTTTCAAAATTACAGTGGCCGGCAACCGGGCAGTGTTCGCATTTTAACATACGCATCTCCTCCTCAGCTTACGATATTTCCGGAATATGCCTCCACTGTTTTCCTGATAATCCCCATATCCCTTCTGTCTTTTGCCAGCAGGCCGATTGAGTTCATGACCATTTCCTTATCTGCATCATTCTTTAAAAAGTTTGCCCAGTCAACAGCTTCTGAGATAGACACCGGATGCTTCAGGTTTTCTTCCTGCAGTGACACGATACATGCTGCAATACCGGCAGCGACCTTATCATTAACTTTTGCATTGTTCTTCAGGATATCGATAATCTCTTCCCTTGTCTTTTTCGGAATATACAGATATCCGCATCTTCTTCTCATCGCACCGGAAAGCTCACGGTAACCGTTAGAGGTCAGGAATACGATTGGCTTCTGGTCTTCCGGACAATTTACAGGTCCAAGCTGCGGAATATTGATTCCGTAACCTTCAAGATATTCATAAAGCATATATTCTGTTTCTTCGGAAGACTTATCAATCTCATCAATCAGCAGAAGCTTCCTGCCGGTACCGTTGATTGTCTGCAGAACCGGGCGCGGGATGAGGAATTCTTTACCGTAAAAGTTGACATCTCCGGCAACCTTTCTAATTGCGCTGTTCACATCCATATCCTTAATCTCTTCATTAATCTTTGGCTTTACTGCTTCCAGTGTCAGCAGCTGGCGCTGGTAATCGTAATCATACAGGATGTCGTCTTTTGTCAGGCCGTCATACATCTGCAGCCTTAAAAACGGCAGCCCAAGCATCTTTGCAACGGCAATCGCAAGTGATGTTTTACCAACACCAGGGTCTCCTTCAATCAGGATTGGTTTATTCAGTGACAATGCAGCAAACACTGCATAACAGATATCGTCATTTGGGATATATCCGTTCTTCTTTAATCCTTCTTTAATCTCTTCTATTGTCATAAGCGATTTCTCCTTTTTGTATTTATTTTTACATGCTTAATATGCCGGATTTTTTAGAAAACGGATGATTATTGCGAAAAAAAAATTCAGCACAAAATACTGCCTGTATTCCAGCAGATACAAACTGAAAAATATTTTTTCAGTTCTTCTTTTTCCGTCATATTAATTGAGAAGCAAACAAAGAAAGGAGATTTAAATTAGATGGCAAATTTTGGTTATTCACCACAGGAAGGTGTTACGTTTTATTATGACAACAGGGGAAAGGTGACAGACCTTTGCATTAATCCCAATGTTAAAACCGTTACCATTTGCTCAAGAAGTTCCAATAGCTTCGTCGGCAGCCAGTTTTCATTACAAGACTGCAAGAAACAATTTCCAGATGTGGAAGTACTTAGGATTTCTTCTGATATAATTGATGTTTGTATCAACAATAAGATGTTTCCAAATGTCAAAAATGTGTACTCAGAAAGTAAGTATTATAAAAATGATGTAAGAATGCTTGTTCGCAAATACAAAAACGGCAGCTTTGCATTAAAGAATGCATTTTGTGCAGCAGCTGGAGATGTTATTGACCTTCAAGGAATATCAATCATCGATGACAACGCATTTGATGGATGTATGGCAACAGATTTTGTCAATATTGACGATGTCAGCATATGCCGTGCTGATGCATTCACCGGTTCAGCTATTGAACTGAATAAACGGTACAAAAATGGGCTGCAGATATTTGGCAGTGTCCTGATTGGTGTGCAGAGCGGAGTAAGTGATATTGAGATTCCTTCATATGTTAAATACATAAAGAAAGATATCAGTTTTCAGGATGTAAAAAATGTTACAATAAATAATGCAGACCAGCTATGCTTTGTTAATGATGTTTCTCTTGATTGCCTGCAGCTTAACGGATGTAATATTCTTCCAGGTGCTTTACGGAGCAGGTGTAACGTGGTTAAGGTAAAACAGTATAAAATCTGCAATAGCAGCATTTATTGTGATGTTGGTGGTGTTATCTTTACAGAAGACAGAAAAATACTCATCTCTTATCCGAAGCTTCGTGAAGGTCATTATGACATCCCTGACGGCACGGAAACCATATGGGCTGATGCATTTTCAGGTGGCCTTATTTCTTCGGTAAAGATTGCAGATTCTGTATATGATATTGGCGACAGGGCATTCTCCGAGTGTGAACATCTTGAGAATATCGAATTTGGAAAAGGAATTACTAATTACAGTCATTATGGCAGAACCAGAACATTCAGCTATTGTACTTCATTAAAGAGTGTTACAATCCCTGAATGGGTGAAAAGCCTTAGCAGCGGCATGTTTGTCGGATGCAGGCTTGAATCGCTTACACTTCCTGACGGTCTTGAAGAGATTGAGACGAATGCATTTGGAAAGATTGCATTTGAAGACATTACAATCCCACCTTCTGTAAAAGTTATCTATTCAGGTAATTTTACCAACTCAAAGACTTACAGGTTTACAGACCGGGTTCCGCATGGCTTTATTGGTGGACTCCTTTATAATGGGACAAACAGCCCGGAGTCATTACAGTTTAGTGACTTAGTGAAAAAATTCATCATTACTGAAGGCGGCAAAGAGTATGTTCTATTCCTTCCTGCATACCTTGAGCACAAGACTGCATATGAGCTTGATGAAATATTATCAAACTTTTCATGTACGATAAAGGATGAACAGTATTATCTTGATTGTTATAAATCATGTCCTGACTTAATTCTTGTCCAAGAAACTGCTATTGCACTGGCACTTATCACTGGAAATGAAAATATAAAAAAAGAATTAAAAAAACGGGCACGTTCTATCACAAGCCGTTTATTAAAATCAAATCAGGAAGAAAAACTTGTTGATTTTTTAAAGCTTGGCCTGCTTTCCGACCGCATGCTTGCATCATTGCAGGAGACTGCGCAGGAAAACGGCATGACGACAGTTTCTGCATACATTTTAAATGAACAGAACAAAAAGCTGTTAAAAAAAGAATCTTCCAAAAGCACATTTCGCATCTAACCATCAACACCCGGCATTTTATCTTCTGCCGGGTGTTTTTCTCTTTTATCGGGAATCCGGCATATTAAAAATGTAAAAATAATTTTAAACAACAAAGAAAGGAAAATAAAAAAATGGCAAAACCACAGATTAAAAAAGTAAAAAAAGACTCAAAAGGTGTTACTTATTATTTTTCTGACGATGACGGCATCATGTGCGTTGATATTGATGTTGAGCCTGGCGTCAAATCTGTTGTTTTTCAGGAAAGACAATGCGCTTCAAAGTGGAAAAGCTGCTATTCCAGGTTTTTACTCAGAAATGTAAAGAAGCAGTTCCCTGACGTTGAAAGACTTATTATCTCAGGAGAGTGTATTTACACTATTGATATCAGTAATATGATGTTCCCGAATGTGAAAGAGGTAATCGTCAAAGACAATGATAGCTATGAGCCAGGGCCATACCTGATGACAGCAAAAGACACAAATGACGGCAGGAAATTCTGTTTACTCAATACATTCTGCAGTGATGCTGGCAGTGTGATAGATTTAAAAGATGTAACAGAAATATCTTCTTACGCATTTGAGGGCTGCATGGCAGGAAAAATCATCAATTGTAAAGACGTTTTAATAATAGACAATAGCTCTTTTTGCGGATATCCGGCTTCAATGTGTGAAAACAGCTACAAGGACGGCGCCTTGGTGTTTGAAAATATGTTGGTTGATATTGATGCTGGAGCTGAACACGTTACAATATCAGAGGAAGTAACAATATCTACATCAAAATGGTTCAATCTTAGCAATGTAAAAGAGATTGTTTTTCAAAAAATGAGTACAATACCACTTGTAAATGGTCCTAATTTTAACGGCACTATTACAATCAACGATGACTCATTCATTCCAGCACAGAGAGATATTGATAAAATAATAAGGCATATTCACTGTTCAGCCTTTAAAGTCACAGAGTCAAATAAGCAGATTTGTGCAGTTGATGGCGTGATTTATAGCAAAGACAAAAAGATACTACTTGCGTATCCACGTCACAGATGTGGTGATTTTGTGATACCTGACGGGACTGAGATTATCTATGATAATGCGTTTGCGTACTCTGATATCACATCAGTTAAAATTCCTGATTCGGTATACCGAATTAAAACAGACGCTTTTTCCAACTGTGAAAAACTTAAACGCATCGGTTTTAATAAAACGATTACCGATTATTCGAAATATGGAGATATCGGGATTTTTTATGGCTGTCAAAGTCTGGAGCCTTTTACTATACCTTCACATATTGAAACTTTGGGAATATCAATGTTTTTTGGATGTAATACTACTGAGATAAGGCTACAGGAAGGCATCAAGCGGCTTGATGCAAATTCAATATTTTTATGGACAAGAGATTCACTGGATGATGAGCTTATTATACCATCAACACTACAGGTAATTGAATCTCGTATAATAAGGCCGGGTCAGCATAAAATAAGGGTTAAAAGCAGGACCCCGGCTGGCTTAGTTAACGCTGTGACGAATACTTCCAGTTATACGAACAATGATGGAGTTGCCGGTCCGTTTGTAATCACGTTAACGATTGAAGAAGACGGAAAAGAATACGTGTTTTATATTCCAAGATTCTTATCTCTAGAAACATCAAAAAATCTTGACAATTTCTTTAACATGTATTCCCCGTCTGCCATGAGTGAAGAATATATGGATTCACTTTATGAAGATACACCATGCCTTTATGTGAAGCAGGATACAGCATTAGAGCTTTATCATCTTACCGGCAAACAATTCTACAAAGATTTTCTCAAGAAATCAAAGAATAGCATTATAAAACGTTATTTTGACAGAGGTCAGGAAAAAGAAATCATTGACTTTTTACAGTTTGGTTTCTTTGCCAGCAGCTCTCTTGATAAATTCCGGAAGATTGCAGATGAGCGCGAAATGTCAGTCCTTTCTGCTTACATTCTGGAAGAACAGAAAAAGAAAGCACCAAAAACAACAACAAAATTTACAATCTGATTTACCATTTAATGTAAAGCTCCCGGCAGAAAAAACTGCCGGGTATTTTTTTGCAAAAAAAATAAGCCAGGTACTTAATGTACCTGGCAGGAGATGCATATAAGTACAGGCAGCAGAAAGGAGGTCGCAAAAGCCGAATACGGCTTAAAACAGCACTGCCTGCACTTACAGGCGCCTTGCGGCCTGCAGCTGTGACTGCTGCTGCCGCTTGGTTCCTGTACATCTAATATGCAAAATAAAAATAAAAATGTAATACTTTTCGAAAAAAAAGACGAAGCCATTTTTGACTCCGTCTAAAAAACTGTTACAATCCGCCGGTCTTTTCCGCTTTTTTATCAGCAGAACATCAGCTGGCCATCCGAGCTTTCATAAAGCACAATATCAATCACCTCTACTTCTTCGTCTGATTTCTTTGCTTTTTCCTCGTTCTTGCTGAAGAAGCCAAGAGAAATCATTTCAGAAATAAAAGCGTCAAATTTTTCATTGATGACCTTTCGCTCCTCTCCCATCGGAACCGCAGTCTTGATTCCGTCTGAGGCAAACTCGGAATGGCCGACAAGATAATCTGATTTCCTGTCTCCAAGTTTATCACGCACATAACATGCAAAAGCCCTGGCAAACATTTCCGGTGTTGATGACCAATAGCCATTGCCGGCTTTTTTGTAGCCCTTATCAAAGTATTTTGATGCAATATAGAATTCAGTTTCTTTATTATCCTGCATTTTCATTGCTTCAATAAGTTCTTTTGCTGATTCTGGGACATTGGCAGAAGAAACACTCTGGCTCATAAAGCCATGGAGGTTCAGTTTCTTACCAAGATAAGCGTCCATCGCATGGCCCCATTCATGCGCAAGGGAACCTGCACCACGCCTTTTTGTCATATTGATGACATTTTTGACCGGTTCATAGTGAGCCATAGCGCTTCCTCTTCCACGGGCTCCAAATGCGATTGCCAGCTCCCCACCAAGGCTGATATCTTTAACAGATATTCCAAGTGCCTTATACAGGTCTTCAAAGGCATCATAAGCCATGTTAATTCCTCCGAGCCGGTCTTTTGAAGTAGTGTAATTTCCAAATTCACCACCGCGAAGGCCATATCTTGACATAAGGATATTACCGTCAGAAAATCTGAAGAAGCCATAATCGCTTCCTGTTCTTTCAATCTTGGAAAGATGAGGCGGCAAAAATGCTTCTTTCTTTTCTTTTTTCTTTTCAGCAGCAATTTTTTCTTTATGTTCTTTAACAGCCTCATCAGCTTCTTCCGCTGACATAAATACACCAATCTTTCGTCCGGCATAAGATATAAGAAACAGCTTTCCAGATTCTTTTACAAGTTCTGAATAATCCTTTGTGTCATAATAGATTCTTATAGCATCACTGATTGTGACAGTGTTTTTATAAGTACCGTCATTGCGTCGTTCAGATTTGATATTTTCTGCAGTAACCTCTACAATGCTGTATTTTGCATTTTCTTTTTCTGCACTCTCCTCCAGGAATCCGGAAGTCCTACATTCAGTAGCGATAAATTTCGGGCGGTACACATAACGAAGAACTGCTTTCCCGTCAAAAAACGGTTTTGTCACATCACTTGCATATCTCCACCTCTTATCATCCGGGTCTGAAGATGCTTTAATCAGGTATTTAAAGATACCATCCAGCTCAGCCTCTTCCGGGTATCCGGTATAAAACGCTTTAATATCATCAATTGAGTTACACGCTTCAATATCGGCTTTAAACTCAATTACGAATTTAACATATGTAGCAGCATCCATTTTTGGACGTGATACAACAGCCTTACGCATCTGACACTGCCAGAAACATACTTCTTTTGGCGTTCCTTCCTGCACCATCACACGGTAATCAGGACGTTTCCACAGCTTCGTTTTCTGCGCCATTTCACCCTGCTCTTCATTAGAGAGTGAATTAAAAAGTGCCCACAGGTCCTTCTTTGCTCCGCCAATCTTTTCCCCAAAATCATTTAATTTTTTCATAGTTTTAATCCCTTTCTTTGTACACTCTTTGTTTGTGTTACAGAATTAATATGCAAAAGAAAGAGAAGGACAAAAAAGAGCAAAAAAAAGAAGAGCTTGGGTATTATGCGGTTGTATGGCAAAAAAAGTAAAAAAAATAAACGCTCGCTTGTCAGCCTTTATACAGTTTCGCTTGTCAGATTCTATGGTGTACTGCACTCAGCCTTGCGGCTTCGTTTGACATTTGCTGCGCAAATTGGTAACGAGTCTAGTGAAGCTGGCGGGTTATCATGCGTGCTCTGGTGCCGAATCCGGCAAGGCCGGTGAGTCATCATTTTTAATCTGGTAACGAGTCCTGCGAAGTAGAAACGTTATCAATTACATTTAGTCCGACGGGCAAACAAGTTTGATAACTCAGCCTTCGGCTTCGTTACCAGATTCGCTTCGCTCAATGACCGCTGTTTCCCGTTCGCCGATGAAAGACAAAAGCAAAAAGATATTTTTTCTGCACTTAATATGTAAAATAAGCAAAAAAAATAACGCAAAAAATTTTTTTGCGAGCAAAATTCAGCATATTATAACTGTAATATTCATTTGATTACAGCAAAAAGCTGTAGTACAATATAATCAAGATTAAGGAGGGTAAACAAAATGAATAAGACAAAGACACGTACCGGGCTTTCAGCCCTGTTTGCTGTACTCCTGGCAATCATGATTGCCGTTCCGGCAATCCTCCAGAGCGGAGCAAACGCAGCCGTTAACAGAAAGCGGCCAACAAAAGCCACTCTAACGAGTGTAAAAGCAATATCTTACAACAAGGTCAGCCTCAAATGGAAGAAGTCCAAAAATGTCACTTCTTACGCGGTATATTACAAGGCTTCCAATTCCAAGAAATGGGTCAAGATTGCAAATGTGAGTTCCAAGAAGACCGGATACACTCACAAATCTTCCAAGAAATACCCGTTAAAACAGGGTAAGACCTATCAGTACCGTATCCGTGGATACAACAAGAA
>OBKG01000410.1_pt1 | contig 19057 bp, 15 predicted proteins | sample 1519741 | NCBI WGS metagenome assembly OBKG01 (sample SAMN00265072, study PRJEB22529) | human gut metagenome
GACGTGTGCTCTTCCGATCTTCTGTCAATCCTCTTGCCAGACTTTCCAGATATTCACGGTCAAAAACATCCGGCTCCTTCTTTGTGGCATACCGGGTAATTTTCTCTGCCTCCGAACCGTAAATCTCCTCTATTATTCTCTCCCACTTCCAGTTTTCCGGCACCAGGATACTAACAGTTCCTGTAACCTGAGACGGCCGGAAGGCAACCAGCTCCCGCTCCGCCCTTCCTGCAAAAAAGCTGAAATCAGCCGTGATAATCCGGGCTGATTTCGGAGTATCGCAGTCCGTTACAAAGGCCTTTCCCATGGAGCCGTCCAGACAGGACCAAATAAGTGTTTCCTGCCAGTTTTCAAACAGAGGGGCCAGCTTTTTCGTTTCTTTCATCTCATATACCATACTGCACTCCTGTTTTACCTGCTAGCCTTTTTTTGCCCTTCTCTTTAAAGCGCCAGAGACGGACTGCCCTTTGGCACAGCGTTCGATGGCTTCTGCCAATCCCCGGATGTCATAAGATTTTGCCGTGACATCCGCTTTCAGTCCCATGGCCTCCAGGGCAGAGGCTGTAATATGGCCGATACAGGCCAGCTTTGGAGTCTTGCCCTCTTTTTCTTCTGACTGAAGGGTGAGCAGCAGTGACTGAGTGTTTTCAAAAAATGAGGTTACACCGGATGCACTGGCAAATACCAAATAATCATACAGTTCTGCCCTTCCTATCTCATCCGCCTGTTTACGGCCCTTTACCTCGTACAGCACCAGATCCTTAAGAGACGCCTCTGAGCGTTCCAGCTCCCTGATCAGTTCTTTGGAGCCTCCCCGGGAGCGTGGAATCAGGATATGATCCTCTTTGGTTAAAAGAGGAGCCAGCCCCCTTCCCAGGGCCTTCGCACTGTACTCATGTGGCATATAATCAGGCCGAAAGCCATATTCATACAGTTTTTCAGCGGTGCCGGAGCCAATTACAGCGAATTTCAGACCGCCCAGAGCCCTGAAATCACGGCCTGTTTTTAAAAGCCCACGAAAAAACAGCCGCACCCCATTGGCACTGGTAAAGACCACCCAGCTATAGGTATCCAGCCTTCTGTAGATTTCCCTCATTTCCACAGTATTCTCTCTGGAAATTAGTTCCATGGCATAAATCCATGTACATAGAGCTCCCTTTGCCTCCAGAGAGGCCTTTAGTTTTCCTGCGAAATGCTCCGTACCTGTAATTCCTACCCGTAAGCCAGAAAGAGGCTTATCCAGACTGGAATACATTTCATAGGCTGCCACTTCGCCTACTACAATAATCGCAGGGGTTTTAAGCCCAGCCTCCATTACCTTTTCTTCCAGGTTCATAAGGCTTCCCCGTACCACACGCTGATCTGGCAGAGTCCCTTTTTCAATAACTGCAGCCGGAGTTTCACAAGGCTTTCCCCCCTGTATCAGGCCTTTCACAATGAGAGGGAGCTGCTTTAGCCCCATCAGAAATACCAAAGTTCCGGGAAGCGTTCCATACAGCTCAAGATCCGGAGGAAGGCAGTCCCTGTCGCTTTGAGTATGGCCTGTAATTACATGAAAGCTCCTGCTGACTTCCCTGTGAGTTACAGGAATTCCCGCACATTCGGGAACTGCCACAGCAGAGGTTACTCCAGGTACTGATTCGTAAGGAATCCCTGCCTGCTCCAAAGCCAGGGCCTCCTCACCTCCACGTCCAAAGACGAAGGGATCTCCCCCTTTCAGACGGGCCACAGTTAGCCCTTCCTGCGCGAGATTCAGAAGGATGCTGTTAATTTCCTCCTGCTTCATAGAGTGATGTCCTATCTGCTTTCCTACAAATATGCGTTTGCAGCCTGGCTGTGTCCACTCCAGCAATGCATCCGAGGCCAAATGGTCATAAACAACGGCGTCGCAGGTCTTTAAAAGCTCCATCCCCTTTAATGTAATCAGCCCCGGATCGCCGGGTCCTGCTCCAATCAGATAAACCCTGCCTTGTTTCTTCATTTTATGTTGCTCCTCCCCTTGATTGACTGTAAAAGGCTTTGGCTCTTACAGGCTTAGCTTCCCTGCAGCCTCCTGTGCCAAAAGCTCCAGCTCCCGTGGAGTCAGGCCGCTTTCCAAACAGACCCGTCTGATACAGCCCTTTCTGGAGCTGATCCCCCAAAGTCTGGCCTTCCCTTGGCAGATTTGGGAATAAACGCCGATGGGCTCATGGCAGCCTGCCTCCAAAAGCTCCAAAACCCTGCGTTCCAGCGTCAGACATATGCGGCCTTCTCTGCTATCCACAGAGGCGCACAGAGCTGCCGCCTCGCTTCCGGCCAGCCCCTCTACTACCATTATCCCCTGTCCCCCTGCTGGGATGAATACCTCCGGTTGAAGAAAGTGGAACTCATAGGGATTTTCTTCTTTTGCTTCCAGAAGGCCCAGCCGTTTCAGCCCTGCGGCCGCAAGGATGATACCGTCATACTTCCCTTCCTTAAGCTTCCTTAAGCGGGTCGGAACATTTCCGCGGAGGGTTTCGCATCTGATAAGAGCCTTTTTAGGCCAAAGGCCGGACGGGATTGTCCAAAGAGACGCAAGGAGCTGCCGCCTGGGACTGGAGGTGCCAATCACGAACTTTTGACAGCTGAAAGCTGTCTGCTGCCGGCTGTCTGCTGCTGAGATATAACCTCCTTCGGTATGCTTCCTTCCCATCTTATTTCTTTCTTTCAGAGTAACCAGGACATCCCTGGGGTCCTCCCGCTCTGATACAGCCACAAGCGCCAGTCCCGGCGCCAGCTCCATAGGCATATCCTTTGCGCTGTGGACAGCCAGGTCAATGGTTCCATCCAGAATGGCCTGCTCAAGCTCTGATACAAATACGCCTTTTCCTCCAAATTCCTGCAGGGGCTTGTCCAGTATTTTGTCTCCCTGCGTATCTTTTGTCACTATCTCTATCTCAATATCCGGCCATGCCCTTCCCAGGGCTTCTGCAATCAGTTCCGTCTGAATCAAGGCAAGGGCGCTTTTTCTGGTGCCGATACGGATGATTTTACTCATGATCTTCTTCCAGCTTTCTCTCTATCATTTCCCGGATCATTTTCTCCGTAAGTACACAGCCATTGTTCAGCCCAGCCTCTGCAAGCTGGCTGAATAGGGCCGACCTGGCTTTTGGAGAATAGGGGAAGGCTTCCTTTATCTGCTCTCTGATACCTCCCAGCTGTTCAGCCAAATCCTCCAGCCCCTGGGGCAGGGCCGCAGATAAATGCTTTCTCAGGCAGCGAGCCAAAGCAGGGCTTGTGCCTTCTGTTGAAATACCTATAGTGACGGCCCCAGCTTTTATAAGGGATGGAAACAAAAAGGAACACTCTTTTTTGCCATCTGCCGCGTTGACAGGTATCCCCTTGCTTCTGCACAGCCGCGCGATCCGCTGGTTCAGCTGCGGACAAGAAGTTGCCGCGATTACAAACTGGGTATTGGCAAGATCCTCCTCCTTAAAATCCCGTTCCTCTAGCATAAGTCTCTCTTTCCATGGACCATCTTCCTTCAGCTTGTTAAAGGAAGGATTGATTTCAGAAGAAACCACACGTATACGGACGCCAAAGGGCAGAAGCTCCCCAGCCTTGCGAAAGGCTACGGCTCCCCCGCCCACGATCAGCCACCGGCTATTTTCAATCTCTGCGAAAAAGGGAAAGTACCCCATATACGCACCCCTCTTTCCTTTTGACAATCTGAAGTCTCACACCCCAAAGCACAGGCTCTCCCACATCCTAAGATTCCTCGTCCCGCCGCCGTCTTCTTTCCTCCAGGAGGCGGTCAAATTCCTCCTCTGTAAATCCAATTTCTGCAAGGCGCGCTCTCCGCTTTTGCCGCAGTTCATTCTGACGCTCCCGCTCTTTTCTTCTTTTTTTTCTGAGGATGATTATTCCAGCTTCCGACAGCAGACCAAAGCATACAAGGATACCTGCCGCAAGCATCATACGCCTGGGGATTTTAAATTGGGAGCTGTGCAAAGCTCCTTCCGCCTTAGCGCCGGTATTTCCAGCTTCAGAACCATCATTTCCCGTAAGCTCTCCCGGAGTTGCCAATGCATCTACTGTATTCTGCCCCGTGCTTAAAAGCCAGGCAGAGCCTATTTCACGCTCATTATAGATATAATTCAGTCTGGCTACCGCTCCTTTTGGATGCTTCTGTGGAAGCTTCGTCTCAAGGGACTTCTCCGCATCTGTAAACCGGGCGTCCTCCGGCAGGGTAATGACAGCAGCTTCATCAAACATCAGCTCTGAAGGCTCATAAGCTGTTCCGTCTATCAGCACTGGCTCTGTTCCTGTAACATACTCAATTTCATTATCCCTGACCCTTGCATTTTTAAATCGCTTAAATGCAAAATCCAAAATGGTCATGGTATCGGAATAATGGGTTTTTTCTGTGCTTTTTAACGTAACAGCCACCAGCCTCCGTCCGTCCTTCTCCGCATAGGTTACAAGCGTCTGACCTGCCTGGGAGGTCCATCCTGTTTTCCCCGCCTTAGCGGCAGGAAAATAATATTCACTGTCTGGATTCTCATTATTCTTGACCAGCTGATGCTCTATGGAGCAGGATACGCCTTCCGGATTATTGACCGTGGCCGGTATGAAAGCTCTCTTGGTAGAACAGATTTCAAGTGCCAGAGGATTCTGAAATACGGCTCTGGCAATGAGGGCCATATCATAGGCGGATACTCTCTGGTTGTCATCATTTAATCCAGAAGGATTTGCGAATTGGCTGCCGTCTACGCAGCCTACTTCCTTCAGCTTCTCATTCATCATGTCCACAAAAGCGGATCGGCTGCCTGCCACATATTCCGCCAGCGCATTGGCAGCCTGATTGGAGGACTGGAGAACCATCAAATTCAGGCATTCCCTGACGGTCATGGAATCTCCCGTATCCAATCCGAATTTATTGCCGCTGCCTGATTCTACATTATAAACTGCGTCCCTGGAAAACGTTACCTGAGCCTCCAAATCCTTTGTATGCTCAATAACCACCAGCGCTGTCAGCAGCTTTGTAATACTGGCCGGAGCTCTAAGGCTATGTATGTCCTGGGCAAAAATCACAGCCCCTGAATCAATGTCCATTACAATTCCGGCCTCAGATTGAACCCCTGTATCCTTGGGCCACTCCGGCCTGGCTAATGCGGTCACCAGAGAGAAATTCAGTATGAGTATGAGACTTAGCAGCATACACCCTATCTTGCGCATAGTTCCCCCTATTCATGTATTGCATTCGTATCTGCCGCTTACGGCGGCAGCATCTATTTAAAAATAGTACAAGGATGATTATATGAGAATCCGGGGCTGCTGTCAATGGATTCGCAGCTTCATGTATTCTAATGCCCCCAGAATTAATCCTCCAAGCAGGAAAAAAGGCACATGAAAGGTCTGCAGACTCATAGGCGGCTGCCATACATCCAAGGTGGTGGGCCCCATGGTAATTGCATATAAGGAACCTGCCATCAGTCCGAGAATGGCATAGATGGTTTGGGAACGGTAACGCTTAAGACACAGCTTAATCAGCTTAATCACTCCCACAATGCCAGTTATAATCCCCAGACCGAATATTGCCAGAACCGGCACATAATTAAAGTTAAAATGAAGAAATTCCTTTACAGCCCCGATAATAGGCACATAGACGCCAAAGATCAACAGCAGGGTGGAGCCGGATATCCCAGGCAGCACCATAGCCGTTATGGCTACCATGGCCGTGATAAATACATAAACAGCCAGCCCGAAGGAAAGATGCTCCACAGATACATTTATCCCTGTACCTCCCCCTGTACCTCCGGCCGGATTGAAAAAATAAGAAATGCAGAATACAAGCGCCATACCTGCAAGAGTAAACAGCAGGTTTCCATAATGCCCCCTTAAGACCTCCCGTTCCTCCTTAATCACCATAGGGATGGCAAAAAGGGTCAGTCCCATAAACACAGAGCTTATCTGGTAAATATAGGTATGAAAAAGTCCTGAAAGAATCAAGACCGAAAGGCAGAAGCCTGCGATCCAGCCAACGCCCAGCTTAGCCAGAAACAGAAGAGCCTTTTTTCTCTTACCTCTGTCTCTGCCCATAAGATCATTTAATGAGTTAATAAATTCATCATAAAACCCTAGTAAAAATGCAACGGTTCCGCCTGACACTCCCGGTACGCTGTCCGCCAGTGCCATGCAGAACCCTCTGATTCCATTAAGCAGCACGTGTGTTGTCCTCCTGTATTTATTTCTCTCAACAATTATACAGGATTTAAGGGGAATTTCAAGCAGGATTTTCGCTACAGTCCGCCCAGTCTGCCACAGCCTGCCTCTTGACTCATAAAAAGCTGTATGTTACATTGATAATAAGTACTATCATTCTTATGAAAAGGGGAGGCTTCTATGCAATTACCAACTCACATCACCCTGGCTGAATGGATCATTATGATCCTTGTGTTTTCTTTGATAGGAGCCGCCTATTGGCTCATTAATGATTCACGAAAACGCGGAATGAAGGTAGGAGGAAAAGCCTGCGGCGGCTGTCCTCACTACTGCCAATTTAACCGAAATTGCGATGGAACTCCAAGAGATGTATCAGATCTTCCCTCTGAGCAGGAGGATGAAACATTAATTTCCTGAAATAATCCCATACATTTCAGGTCTCCGATCCCGGAACAGCCCCCATTCCATCCGCATATCCCGTATTTCATCCAAATCAAAGCCTTTTCCAATAAAGCCCTCCTCCCTGCGCCCCATGGATTCCACAATGGCTCCTGTGCTGTCTGTGATAAAGGAGGAGCCATAAAACGTCAGGGAGGATTTCTGGTTTCCATTCTCAGCGCAGGGCTTTACAGTCTCTGTCCCCACCCGGTTAGCAGCTGCCACAGGCAGAATATTGGCTGCCGAATGGCCCTGCATACATCTTTGCCAATGCTCCATGCTGTCACAATTCAGTACTGGCTCACTGCCGATTGCCGTAGGATAAAGAAGCAGCTCCGCTCCCATCAGGGCAAGGCATCTGGCGGCTTCAGGGAACCACTGATCCCAGCAAATACCGATTCCTACCGTTCCAAAGCAGGTATGGAAAACCTGAAATCCTGTATCTCCCGGCGTAAAATAAAATTTCTCCTGATAATAATGGTCATCCGGTATATGGGTTTTGCGGTATATTCCCAGATTCTTCCCTTCTCCATCTAAAACTGCTACGGAGTTAAAGGTTTGCATGCCATCCAGCTCATAAAAGCTTACAGGTATTACTACCCCCAGCTCCTTTGCAACCCTGGAGAAGTGCAGCACCGCTTCGTTATCATCCACTGTTTTTGCGTAATGATAATATCCATACTGCCGTTCCTGACAGAAATAGGGACGCTCAAAAAGCTCAGGCAGAAGAATCACATTGGCTCCGTTCTTTGCGGCCTGGCGAACCAGTGCTTCCGCCCGTTCCAGATTATCTTCCACACGTGCACCACAGCGCATCTGCACTGACGCCACATTTACCTTTCTCATAGAAACCTCCTTCTTATCCTCCCAGCTGGTATCTGCTGGGTAATGCAGTGTATGTTTCCTCCGCCTATTATAATATCCCTGGCATATACAGGCACAAGCCTGCGATCCGGAAAACAGCTGCCCAGAATCTCTTTTGCCGTCCCATCATTCTCATCTCCGAATTGAGGAAGGATAACTCCTCCATTGGAAAGATAGAAGTTTACATAGCTGGCCGCCATTCTCTCTCCAGGAACTCTCTTATCCTCACCAGGTTCTGCAAGCAAGGCTGATGCCTCATTCTCTGTAAGGCGCACAGGCTTCCGCGGAACAGGCAGTTTGTGAATCAGAAAACGCCTTCCTTTATGATCGGTTTCTGCCGCCAGGATCTCGTAATTCCTTTGACTCATCTCATACTGAGGATCTTCCCTGTCCTCCGTCCAGGCCAGAAGCACTTCTCCGGGCCGCGCAAAGGCGCATACGTTATCTACATGCTCATTGGTTTCATCCTGATAAATGCCACTGGGAAGCCAAATCACCTTTTCTGCTCCCAGATAATCCTTTAGCTGTCCTTCAATTTCTTCCTTTGTCATCTCAGGATTGCGTCCCGGACTCAATAGGCAGGCCTCCGTCACCAGAAGGGTTCCGTCACCGTCGGAATGGATGGAGCCTCCCTCCAGCACAAAATGCCGTGCGTCATACAGGGGATACCCAAACCGCTGGCAAAAGCGCTCGGCCAGCTCCTGATCCTTTACCCAGCTTTGGTACAGACCATCATAGCTGCCTCCCCAGGCATTAAACTGCCAGTCAACACCTGCCACATCCCCTTGTCCATTTACAAGAAAGGTAGGGCCGGTATCTCTGGCCCATGCATCATCTGACTCCATGGGAACAACTAAAATACGAGATGAAAGCATCCTTTGGGCAGAGGGCAAGCCCTCCTTCTCTGTCAGCATTATGACCTGTTCACTGTCAGCAATGGCCTCTGCCACCTGGGCAAAGGCCCTCCTGGCTCTGGAAGCGTCGTATCCCCAGGAGCCAGGGCGGCAGGGCCAGATCATAATACAGCCCTCATGGGGCTCAAATTCCCCCGGCATTCTAAAGCCGTCTTCTGCCGGAATTCCTCTCAAATGTTTCATATATTCTCCCTGAAATTCTTATGAAATTTATGACAGCCTGCGTTTAAAATCTTCATAGCCAAAGGTACGGATTATCCGGCATGCTCCCTCTTTGTCCATCACTGCAATGGACGGCAGGGCCATCCCGTTAAAGGTATTATTCTTCACCATGGAGTAAATCGCCATATCCATAAAGTACAGCTTATCCCCAGGCTCCGCCTCCCTGTCAAAGGAGTAATCCCCTATAATGTCTCCGGCCAGGCAGGTACAGGAGGAAAGACGATAGGTGTATGCCCTCTCCCCTGGCAGGCCGCTGTTCTTAAGAGGCGGCCGGTAGGGCATCTCCAGCACATCGGGCATATGGCAGGCGGCAGAGGCATCCAGAATCAGAGTTCGGATACCGTCATTTTCCACCACATCCATAACCTGCGTCACCAGATAGCCGGCATCCAACGCTACCGCCTCCCCAGGCTCCAGGTATACGGTAAGGCCGTAGATGTCCTTCATGCGGCAGACGCACTGCTCCAGCAGATCTATATTATATCCCTTCCTGGTTATATGGTGGCCTCCGCCCATATTGATCCATGACACCTGATGAAGGTAAGGGCCGAACTGCGCCTCCACCGCGTCCAGCGTCTTTTTTAATGCATCCGCGTCCTGCTGGCACAAAGTATGAAAATGAAAGCCGTCAATAAAGGGAAGATATTCCTCCCGAAAGTCCTGAATCCTTACTCCCAGCCTGGAGCCTGGCGCACAGGGATCATAGATGGCATGACCCTCCTGGGTAGAGAGCTGTGGATTAATACGCAAGCCCCGTTCCGCCCTGCCGCACCGATCCTTAAACTTCTCCAGCTGGGTCAGGGAATTGAAAGTAATATGATCGCAGCATTCTGTCAGCTCCGGGAAGTCCTCCTCTTTGTAGGCTGGAGAAAATACATGATTCTCTAATCCCATCTCCTCATATCCCAGCCTTGCCTCATATAGCCCGCTGGCGGTGGTTCCCTTCAGGTATCTTCCTATTAAGGGATATTCATAAAAACAGGAGAATGCCTTCTGGGCCAGCAGAATCCGGCAGCCAGTCCGCTCCTGAACCTGCCTGAGAATCCTCAGATTGTCCTCCAGCTTTCCCTCATCAATCACATAGCAGGGAGTAGGCAGCTCATCCATCCTCACCCTCTCACTCCTCATCTGCTCTCCACACCTTTACCGGAGCCGGGTTTTCGCACACCAACCAAGGCAGCCCCCAGCGATTTAAGGCCTCCATATATGGATCTGGATCAAATTCCTCTACATTGAAAACTCCCGGCTTCTTCCACTGTCCTGTTACCACCATCATGGCCCCAATCATAGCAGGCACTCCTGTGGTATAGGAAACTGCCTGGGATTCCACCTCCCGGTAGCATGCCTGGTGATCGCACACGTTATAAATATAAATGCTCTTTTCCTTCCCGTACTTGATCCCGGTAAAGATGCAGCCAATGTTTGTCTTTCCTACTGTTCTTGGCCCAAGAGCAGCCGGATCTGGCAAAAGGGCCTTTAGAAACTGAATTGGAACAATCTCCCGGCCCTCATATAAGACAGGAGAGGTAGACAGCAGGCCTACATTTTCCAAGCACTTCATATGGGTCAGATAGCTCTGGCCAAAGGTCATAAAAAACCGGATTCTCTTTACGCCAGGTATGTTCTTAGCCAGAGATTCAATCTCCTCGTGGTGCAGAAGATACATGTCCTTTACTCCCACCTGCGGGAAATCGTACCGTGACTTAAGCTCCACCGGCTTAGTTTCTATCCATCTTCCATCCTCCCAGTAGGAGCCGGGAGAAGATACCTCCCGCAGGTTGATTTCTGGATTAAAATTCGTGGCAAATGGATAGCCGTGATCCCCTCCGTTGCAGTCCAGAATATCTATGGTATGTATCTCATCAAAATAATGCTTCAAGGCATAGGCCGAGAACACACCTGTGACTCCAGGATCAAAGCCGCTTCCCAAAAGGGCTGTAATACCAGCCTTTTCAAACCGCTCCCTGTAATCCCACTGCCAGGAATAGTCAAAAAGGGCTGTAAAGCCAAGCTCTCTGCAGCGTTTTTCATACATTCTCCTCCAATGGGGATCGTTTGTATCCTCAGGCTCATAGTTGGCTGTGTCAATATAGTCCGTTCCTGTAGCCAGGCAGGCATCCATAATTGTCAAATCCTGATAGGGAAGGGCTACATTAAGCACTGCGTCAGGCTTATAGGCCCGGATCAGGCTGATGACCTCCTTAGCGCAATTTCCATCCACCTGTGCCGTGTCGATCCGCGTGCCGGTAGTCCCCTGAAGCTTTGCCTTCAGCGCATCACACTTCTCCTTCCTCCTGCTGGCAATCATAATCTCACTGAAAATACCGCTGTTCTGGCAGCATTTGCGGATGGCAACGGAGGCTACGCCGCCGCATCCAATCACCAATAATCTGCTCATATCCGTTCTTCCTCCTCTTCCAATAAAGCCTCCACATATCTGGGCAGCATAAAGGCACCCATATGCAGGTTCGTAGTATAATACTTCGTATCTATCTCCAGCCTGTTCCACTTCTCAGGCTTGAAATCCGTTACAGGATGATATTTCTTAGAGGCAAAGCCAAACAGCCAGTAACCAGAAGCGCAGGTTGGTATATGGGCCTGGTATACCCGGCTGATAGGAAAAGACCGGTATGCCTTCCTGTGCATGCTGCGGCAGGCCATCTCATCCTCGCTGTAAAACGGACTTCCGTGCTGATACACCATAATGCCATCTTTTCTCAAAGCCTTATAGCAGCTTCCGTAAAACTCCTTGGTGAACAGCCCTTCCGTATAGCCAAAGGGATCGGTAGAATCATTAATGATCAGGTCATAGACTTCACATTTACTCCGCAGGAAACGAAGTCCGTCGTCATAGTACACCCTCACTCTCTCATCCTTCAACCCGGCAGACAAGCGGGGAAATATTTCTTTGCAGACCTTCACAAAAAGCCGGTCTGTCTCCACTAGGTCGATGGATCGGATACCTGGATAACGAAGCAGCTCCTTAGCCACCCCGCCGTCCCCTCCGCCGATAATCAACACATCCTTAACATCTGGATGAACTGCCATAGGCACATGAGTCACCATCTCGTCATAGATAAACTCATCCTTTTCCGAAAATACAATGGCTCCATCCAGGGCGATAAATTTGCCAAATTCCTCCGACTCAAACACATCGATTCTCTGGTACTCGCTTGCACCGCTGAAAATCTGTCTGTCTATCCGCACTGACAGCTTCACATTATCCGTGTGAAGCTCAGAAAACCATATCTCCATGAACCTCTCTCCTTTCCAGAACCATCAGATTCTCTATTTTCGGATCTTCTGTCCCCTGCATGGAGCAGCCTTTTTCCTTTGCGTAGAGAATATATTCTGTAATCTCATCTGTAATCTCCTCACCGGGAGCCAGGATAGGGATTCCAGGAGGATAGCACATAACAAATTCCCCGCTGATCCGGCCGGCCGCTTCTTTCACCGGCACCGACTCCTTATCCGAATAAAATGCTTTCTGTGGAGAAACAACTACTCTGGGAGCAATATACTCACCGGAAAGCATACCAGCCCGATCTTTTTTATACAGGCGCTCAATATCCGCCAAAGCCCCCACCAGCCGTTCGATATCCTGAATCCTGTCTCCAATGGAAATGTAGGCAAGGATATTGCAGATGTCTCCAAACTCTATCTGAATATCATACTCGTCCCTCAGCAGATCGTACACCTCAATTCCTGCCAAGCCGTTGTCCAAGGTATAGACAGAGAGCTTTGTAACGTCATAGTCAAAGATGCTTGTACCGTTGACCAAATCCCTTCCATATGCATAAAAGCCTCCGATGTCATTGATTTCCTGCCTGGCATACTCTGCCATCTCCACCACTCTGGCAAAGGATTCCCTCCCTCTTAAGGCCAGGTTCCGTCTGGAAATATCCAGGCTGGACAAAAGCAGATAGGAGGCGCTGGTGGTTTGGGTCAGATTAATGATCTGCCTTACATAATCGGCATTTATACCCTGATTCAGGAGAAGGAGAGAGCTTTGCGTCAGGCTTCCTCCCGATTTATGCATAGAAACAGCCGCCATATCCGCTCCTGCTGCCATAGCTGATACCGGAAGTCCTTCTCCAAAGTACAGATGGGTGCCGTGAGCCTCATCTGCCAGCACCTTCATGCCGCAGCTATGAGCCAGCCTGACAATGGATGGGAGATCCGAGCAGATACCATAATAGGTAGGATTATTCACAAATACCGCCACCGCGTCCGGATTCGCTTTCATAACCTGCTCTACCTGACGAAGCTCCATACCAAGAGAGATTCCCAGTATGCTGTTCACCTCTGGATTAACATAAACAGGAACCGCTCCGCACAGAATCAGAGCATTGATAACGCTTTTATGGACATTCCGGGGCAGGATAATTTTATCTCCTGCCTTGCAGACGGACAGGATCATTCCCTGCACCGCCGAGGTGGTGCCGCCCACCATCAAAAAGGCGTTGGCCGCGTGGAAAGCCTCCGCCGCCAGCTCCTCCGCCTCACGGATAACCGATACAGGATGGCAGAGATTGTCCAGAGGCTTCATGGAGTTTACGTCCAGCCCCACGCAATTCTCCCCCAGCAGACTTGCCAGCTCAGGATTTCCCCTTCCCCTTTTATGACCCGGTACATCAAAGGGAACCACGCGCCGTCTCTTAAACATTTCCAGAGCTTCATAAATGGGAGCTCTCTTCTGGCTTCTCTTTTCCATTGTGAATCTCCTTCCGGTCAAAATACAACAAAAAAGCAGATGATTCTACATCATCTGCACGCAATTTTACACAAACTATTACCACTATTCCCGTTTCCATGTTCCCATAGCAAATATGTTGTCCTGCATTTATTGATCGTTTCACAAGATGATGTGCAATCGCACTGATTATAAAGTAATCAACTTATAAAATTTGAGCTTCTAACTCAATCAATAATGTGGTTTCCCACGCCCGGCAACTGACCCGCCTGTCCGTATGGGCTTAACTCCCCGGGGAGTGGTCATATTTGCATGAAAACATATCCATATCTTCACACTGAAACAAAGAATACCATATTTATCCGCAGCGTGTCAACTGGATTTTTAAATTCAGAAATTATTTCTTTTGTAAAGCCAGCTCCGTCACCCCTTCCGAATCATATCATTACCCTCGTTTGCTTTCGCCATAGGAAAAAGAATTAAATAACCTTTCATTATTTTCAAACAGCGTTTGTTTGATCCAATTATCATCTGAAGCCTCTGTGCCGATCTCATTCATATCCCTTCCTAATAAATGATTCATTATTTTCCGGGCATCTTGAACATCCATTGTCCCCGCAGCGCTCTTTGATAAAAATTCTACCCCTGATAATGCCATGACTGCATTACGCACCTTATCGGAGCTTATGCCTGTATTTGCCTGCCCGGATGTTTCTTCTGTGTCCGAGACAATTCCACTGCCGCTGACTACTACCTGTTGCAACGCCTTGCAGCTTATATGGCTGTCAGAATCAAACGTTATTTTGCTGGCTCCCGTCTCCCCGCTCTGGAATGTTATACTATCTTCCGCATGAATGGTTACGTTTCCTGTCCGCCCTCCGATTTCCAGATCTGATTCTGCACTGATATGAAGGGTTTCTGACGCTTTTATGTGAATGCATCCGTCCTGATGCATTACAATCGCAGCACGCTCCATTCCTGAGGATATACTAAGCTTTTCCTCGTCCATGTACAGCCCAAGCCCCTCCTTATTTCTTAAATATTTCATATTGTGTTTCTCAGGATTTGTTTGCTTCATCCTTCTTCTGGCAGCGCTTATGAAGGCGTGAGCCTCTACCAGATCAGGAAAGGTCACTTCCACTTCGTCTCCAGGCTCTGGCATGTAATATCCCGCCTCATTATTTTCTTCACCAGCAAATGGCAGCCAGGGTGTATTTCCTTGTGCATAATCCTCTATAGGATATTTAACACGAAGCTTATTGCGGTTAATTTCTTTTACAACAGCCCAAAGGTGCAGGCCTGCTAGCTTCGTATTCGGTAAATACGGGAAAGAAGCACCCCTTGTCCTTTCTAAAAGGGATTGATAGAGTAACTCTCCCCTTTTTATCAAGCTTTCAGTGGATTTTATCAAATATAGACTTCCTTTATAAGAAATCCGGCAGCCAAGCTCAGCCTGCTTATGTGTTTGAATTGTTAACTGCTCCTGTTCTTTCAATAAATTAGTGTTATTAGTTAATTCTTCCCCTTCCAGAATCCCCTTCTCCCTGCTGGAAGCTCCAAAAAAGAGCTGGATAGATGAAGATTTACAATTTGCCCATATACCTGTGTTAAAGTGTGAGGATAACCGTTTAAGGAACTCCCAATCGGTTTCATCAAACTGCACAATACTATGAGGAATTTTGGCCCCATTCGTTACTTGATCGAGATGAGAGGAGCTTTTATAGGATCTTAAAACTTCAAACAGGATCTGCTCATAGGTCATATCCAAGTCCTGAAATACCCGTCTTCTTTTCATTCCATCCATTTCACAAGAAGCAGAATATGCTTTTAGCTGAAAGCTCAAAAATTCCTTGTCATATTTCAGCTTTATATCATGAATCCTACCACAAAAGATTATACTTCCATTTCTGTCCATTACTGTGACAGCTTGCTTTTCCGGAATCCTATTCTGTACCGCCCTGCAGATTCCGCTTAAGTTTAATTCAGCATGTTCATTCATTCTTTCAAAAATATGCAGTGCGTGAACTGTGACGATTTCCAGGTTTATATCTATGGAAAATTCCTGGTGTTGATACATTGTATGCGTTGCCTCCTGATTCGTCATATTGGCTGATCATTGTCTATCAAACGTAATTCAATGCTGCCGGCCTATTGCCTGGTTTACCATTTCCTCCACAAAGCTGTCCCATTTGTCCGCCGAATGTTCAAGCGTCTCATTATAAAGGGCTTGTGCTCCTTGCATGATTTCTTTCCCCATATCCTCTATCACTTCACCCGGCAAATTGTTAATCTTCTTTTTGATGCCCTTTAACTTTGCGGTTACATCACTTGTAGTTTGTTTCATATTGTTGAATGCCTTTGTCTTCTGATAATCTCCTTCTTCTAACTGTCCATTCTGTACTACTTCTATCCATCCGCCTTTGAAGCACCCTAAAATAGATTTTTTTAACACGGCCTCTACTTCTTTTCCGCTTCCATTGATATTTACCTTTATACTGCTGTCTGTAAGGAGCCAGCTGTCGCCAAGCTCCAAGGTGCAGCTGGCTGCCCCAGCTCCTTCCTCATAGCTTCGAAGCGCACATTCCATATGTTCCATACAAATATTTTTCCGTGGTATACAGTCTGTTTTTACTGCTCTGGGTTTCCCCTGCTCCAGAACCGTTCGGTTTTCTACCTGCTCCAAGGAACCGATCCCACTGCAATAGGGGCATGTAAGAACAGCCCCCTCCACAACAAAGCTGTCCTCCTCCTGAGCAAGGTGATAGGATGCAGAGTCAACACCATATATCTTTGATAATTTATGTAAAATAGCCCTCTTTCTCTCAGAATTGACTCTGTTATATACCTCCTCGGCGTCATATACAGCGCTCCACATACGATAATTCCACGCAGTTTCTTGCTCCTCCTTCCCATGCACTGCCAATGAAGCAGCCGCAAGAAGCGCAATTGCCTGATGTTTTTTCATCCCATTAACATCTATGTACCTGGAGATTTGACCAACCAAAGCCGGCGTATACACCTTATCTACATATTGAACATCCTTCGTCAAGAAATAATTGGGCTTATGGGCGTGAAAGAACCTCATCTTAAAATCAAAGCTGCCATACCCTGTTTCACTAAAATCAATGCCTGAATCAACCAAGCTGGTGTTTTTATCATCCCCCATCTTTTTTAATAGCTGACTGACGATATCCCTGTATTCGTTGATATTGAATACATTCACTTTTGCCCGTTCCTGCTTTTCCAGCGGTATATTAGCCAAAAACAGCTCCGACGCTCCCTGTCCATCCAAAGAATATGCTTTGTCAACCATTCCTTCCGGCAAGAGATATGCCATAGACGCAGCCAGATTACCGCCTTTTGAATGACCAACAATCGTTACATGCTCATGCCCCGATTGGATCACATACTTCTGTGCCTCCCTCTGGGACGGGGTAAGAGACGATATGGTTGCTGACAAATTATCGTCCCATTGATAATTTCCTGCTGTTCCCCTGAATACAATGATTGGACGCATGTCTTGCTGGGAGTTCTGCCCATTTGCCGTAGGCTTCAGAGTCATGGCACGAAAATGCGTCCGGTCGTTGCTTTCAATGTTTTCTACCTCTAACGACATAAGTGTTTTTGAAGCTTTGATTTGGTTTAGTACCTCTTGGAACTCTGCTTTGGTCATTTTGGCGCCAAAATCATTTACTCCTTTCTTTCCTCTCATATTCTTTTCTATAGAAAATATTAAATTCTTCAACGAAACCTTTTCATTCTCTATATCATCCCAATCCTGCTGTAATTCAGGTCTGTATATCAAGGCTGCAAGCATGGCAGCCTCCTCTCCGCTGATTTCTCCCATCCTGCTTTCCTCCTTCATACGATTAATAAACCAACTGATTATCTACCTTTTTCCTTTTATATAAGAGTATCAATTACCTGTTTTGTGTTTTGTCTCCCCTTCTCACCATAGCTGCCAATCATCTTAATCCTCTAACCCTAATTCAATATCCATTTTTGAATCCATCTCCATATCCCAAAATGGGTTAGCATCTCTGTATAAGTAATATTTTAAGTTTTCTTGTTTCCGTATACTGATTTTTTCGTAATTTTCCATAGATGTTATCTGTTTTATAAAAAATCTAATTCTTACCTTGGGATATTTTTGATAGAATTCCCTTATCACTTGGATTACATTCTCTTCTGTCAGTCCATCTTCCTCATAGCTGCTGCCGGGAGGTAAAATTAAATACAAATATAGGTAATCTGGAGTCTCTCGTATTTCAAAATAATATGCCAACGGAGAATTCGGGGTAATTCTTTCATCCATTTCTGACCTGGAAGACTCAACAAAAATCAGCTTATATTCTTCCGGAAGAATATCTGTCATTTCCTCCTGAAACCATTCCTTCATCATGATACTTAAAAACTTCCAGCAATAATTATCCTGAATTTCTTCTATTCTTTTGTCTTTACTGGATTTAGGATATACCCAAACGTTAAATACCGAGCCATCTCGTTCTGGCTCCCTCACCTCATACAGATAGGGGGAGTATACATCAGCAGCGAGGATTGGGCTTCCCGAATAAAGAAGCTCCCCCTCCGGGTTTATAATGAACCTCTTGCCATACTTTTTCTCCAAATACCTTTCGATTTCCAGCGGATAACCTGCTTTGTATTTTTTATTTCTTATGTCCCTCCATGTATTACGTATGACTGTAACCAGAATAATTACTGCGATTGCCAGAGAAAAAACAATCAATCCTTTTTTTAACATTTCTCTTATTCCCCTTTTATAAAATTTTATTTCCTTGCTCCATTAACAACATTCTACCTTCCCACATCTTTAATAAAGCGTAGTTTACCGTTCTTGATCCGATTGCCATTTTAAATCTACATCCATATCCAAAAATGAGTTTGTAGTTCTACATAAAGCCCCTCTCACCACGACTTCCGATTATCTTAATACTCTAACTCTAATTCAATATCCATCTTTGAATCCATCTCCATATCCCAAAATGGGTTAGCATCTCTGTATAAGTAATATTTTAAGTTTTCTTGTTTCCGTATACTGATTTTTTCGTAATTTTCCATAGATGTTATCTGTTTTATAAAAAATCTAATTCTTACCTTGGGATATTTTTGATAGAATTCCCTTATCACTTGGATTACATTCTCTTCTGTCAGTCCATCTTCCTCATAGCTGCTGCCGGGAGGTAAAATTAAATACAAATATAGGTAATCTGGAGTCTCTCGTATTTCAAAATAATATGCCAACGGAGAATTCGGGGTAATTCTTTCATCCATTTCTGACCTGGAAGACTCAACAAAAATCAGCTTATATTCTTCCGGAAGAATATCTGTCATTTCCTCCTGAAACCATTCCTTCATCATGATACTTAAAAACTTCCAGCAATAATTATCCTGAATTTCTTCTATTCTTTTGTCTTTACTGGATTTAGGATATACCCAAACGTTAAATACCGAGCCATCTCGTTCTGGCTCCCTCACCTCATACAGATAGGGGGAGTATACATCAGCAGCGAGGATTGGGCTTCCCGAATAAAGAAGCTCCCCCTCCGGGTTTATAATGAACCTCTTGCCATACTTTTTCTCCAAATACCTTTCGATTTCCAGCGGATAACCTGCTTTGTATTTTTTATTTCTTATGTCCCTCCATGTATTACGTATGACTGTAACCAGAATAATTACTGCGATTGCCAGAGAAAAAACAATCAATCCTTTTTTTAACATTTCT
>OBKG01000431.1_pt1 | contig 18065 bp, 18 predicted proteins | sample 1519741 | NCBI WGS metagenome assembly OBKG01 (sample SAMN00265072, study PRJEB22529) | human gut metagenome
GTCTTGATGAATTTGATATACTTGAACTGCGTGAAAATGCAGATGAGTGTGATTATCTTTTTGTTGTTTCGCCTAAAATTGAAACAAAGATATGCACTAAATAATGAACATTATACAGCTCTTAAGATAAGAGGTCACAAACATTTATGCAAAGACTGTGGAAGTATTTTTGTTGATAGATTCAATACGCTAGATCTTTGCTCAAAAATGACAAACAGACTTAGATGTAAGATCCAGCAATTATCATTAACAAAACCATTTAAGCATATTGCACGAGACGGGAAAGGTTATTCGTTTGAAATTCTAAGAGGAAAGGTTCTTTATGGTCAAGCCTATAAAACCAAAGCCATTTTTTCGTATAATAAATTTTCTCCGACAATACACTATGTAACTGACCCTTCGACCCGCTCGTCATTAAATATGATTCAAAATCTTATGGATTCGTACAAACAGATATCAGGAGCTGATATTGATAGGTTAAAATTAGGACTATTCTAAATAGAATAAGCTGCCACAGATTTTTTCTGTAACAGCTTATTTTTGTTTATGCTATTCCTTCTTGCGAAGATATCCGTCATCATCATATTTCTTAGCTATATGCTGTGCAGCTTGCCAATCGCCCCATTTGTCTACAGCCTTATCCCAAAGTTTATCTATTTGCTTTGGCGGAACGTATTCCAAATTGCCATATATTATTTCCATTTATCTTTTGGTATAATGTTGCGATCTGACTATATACCAAAAATCATCAAGATCGATCAAGTTTTACACCCTCTTTTTTATTTAATTCTATACTATATTATATCATATTTTCTAAAAAAGTTTACATTTATCAACACGGAAGTTGAAATAGCCTAAATTCTCTGCGGTCTTAAAAAAAGCAGCCTCGTTTTACAGAAGCTGCCTTATGTACATTAATTTTATTCTAGATCTTTTTTCTTTACAGAAGCAACACAGAAGTCGATGCGTTCTTCATCATCTTCTTCATTTCCTGAACCTGTGAGAGGAACTCCTTTTGTTGGATCGATCCCGTCAACGGCTGTAACAAGCCCTGTACCCTCGCCAATAGAAGCACCCGGTACTCTGAACTTTGTAATGTCGATAGGCTCGATAGAGGTCTCAACAGGCTTTTCAAGCTGTGGTATCCACTTGTATGGTACACGATAAGCTCTGTAGATCATGTTGCTTTTGAATGTTCCAGCAAAATTCTTGAAATAAGGGTTTACAAATTCCCAAACTATTTCATGGTCAGGTGTGACTTCAAGAAGATGTCCATCTGAACCTTCCGTAATGAGAGTGTTTCCGTTCGGAAGTCGCTGTGCAGAGCTGATGTATGAGCTATAGAACTTAGAAGCGTCAGTAAAAAGCAGATTTCCTGCTTCAAGGGGAGTGTACTGCCATGTTATTTCAAGTGTAACAGGATTGAATTGAAGTACTCTTGAGTAATCTCTGTGTGCATTGTTCACGCCTGTGAGGGAAGCAGGGTTAGGTGTGCCGTAGCCACCCTCACCACCGTTATCGAATACCAACAGGTCGCCCTCTCCAGGAAGTCCCTTTGGTATCATGTGCAGGTGGTGCTGACCAATTATCCAGCCAAGCTTCTTTGTGGCTTCGCTTTCGTTGAAGTTAGGACCTACACGCCATACTATCTTACCTGTTGATTTCTCGATAATTCCGAGTATGTTTGAGTTTCTTGCGTCAAATATGATATTGTCTGGGTGGAAGCGTTTGTCGCCTGCGTCATACCACTTATTTTCGCCAAGGGTAGAGAAGTTGTTTATGTGCATCCAATCTCCACCTGCCTCACCGTGAAGACCAGGGTTTCTGAACAATGCGTTCTTTGCGGCCTCATCAAAGCCAAGCTCATCAAAGTGGTCGCTTGCACGCCAACTCCAAATTATATTGCCTTCCCAATCCACTTCGATGATCTTATCGTCAATAAGTCTTTTGTCTGAAATATCATGGTTGTAGAGGTTCTCGTGAGTAAGGATAAGTGTATTGCCACTGTCTGTCTTTGGCTCACCATTTGGATAATAGTAACCCACAGTGCTGCCCTCACGCTGAAAATCATGGTGCTGTCTAGCCATATAGACTGGTTCTTTACCCGGGTCGGCAATAAGTTCAGTTTTGTCGAATTTCCATACGATATGACCGTCCCAGTCTACCTGAACAAGATCAAGTTGATCCTGATATGCATATTTACCTCCTCTTGCTCCTGTTGTGCCCATTACATATCCGCCTGGGAGTATTTTGTTAGGAAATCCTCCCAGTCCAGCCCAAAGCTTTACTTCATTGCCGTTCATATCTATGAGCAGAGCACCTTTAGCGGACGGGAAGATCGTATAACCGCTGTAGGCTTTTTCTTTGTTGTATATTGTAACTCCTGTTGGATAAATGCTTGGATAACCCATGTCTGATTCCTCCTTGTTTATTTGTCTGCTTTTGTCAGGTCTGCCGTAACGTTATCTGGAAATGCTTTTTTTGCTGAGTCTGGATAATAAAATTCCCTTATGTTGTAATTGTTTGGATATTTACCATTCTCATACGCCCACTTATTTATTTCATCAAGATGAGATGCAGCTTCCTCAGAAAGTCCTAGTTTAATACTGCACTGTTCCCAGTTTGTTTTGAAATCATCTGGTTCGATTCCATATTTCTTTGATATTTTTTCAGCCGACTCATCTAAGTTGTCATTTATGTATTTAACGCTTTCATCAAGTGCTTTAAGATAGTTCGTAAGAGTTTCAGTATTGTTCTTTGCAAAGTCGCTTGATGTTATAAGATAAGCAGATACGTTTATCCCTATATCTTTTGCAGATGCGACCTGAGTCCAGCCCTCTGCTTCATATTTTTTTATAGCTGAGCCTGTAACGATAGCGGCTGATGCCTCACCGTTATGTGCAACTGCTATCTGAGTTGATATGGAATCTGTGTTGACGTTTTTCTGCTTTGACGGGTCAAGTCCTAAATAAGTCTGAGCCTGCCAGTTGAAGTATTCTGAAACTGTTCCAATAGAAGTTATCCATCCTTCACTTTCATCTAAAGCATCAAGATTATCTTTGTATTTTGGTGCAACAAAAAGACCGCCGTTATATGAAACGCTAGAACTTAGATCTGAAAAAATCACAAGATTAGTGTTATCGAGAGTATTTCCAATTCTGTTTACAGCAGCAAAATCTGCAAGCAGTCCTGTATCTGCTGTGCCTGTTGCAATAGCGTCAACTGTGTTAATGCCGGCAGCGTATTCTGATGTTTCGAGAGATATACCATATTTCTCAAATATTCCTTGCTCCATACCGATATAGTCGGCATATTGATCTGGCTGACCTGTCATGTTCGCAACTCTCAAAACGCTAAGTTCTTTACCGTCTTTGGTAACCTTCTTTGCGGTTTTTCCGCTTGATGAACTACCGCATGATGCAAGAAGAGTTGCTGTCAATGCTGTCGACGCTATTATTGCGATTATCTTTTTTATGTTCATTTTTAAATCTCTCCTGTTAAATTAATTATTTTACGTCAAAGTGTTTAAGTTTTTTCTTGCCAATAAACTGTAGGATCCTGTCAGCAGCAAAGCCAATCACAGCAAGTGTGACGATTCCTGCAAAAGCCCAGCTTGTTTTGTAATAAAGCTTCGAGCTGTTTATAAGATAACCAAGGCCATCACTGCCGACCAGCATTTCAGCTGCCACAACACAGATGATAGCTGAGCTAAGTCCTAGTCTTATTCCAGTGTAGATATTAGATACCGCTGATGGTACAACTACTGTGAAAAAAACTCTTGCTTTTTTTGCCCCCATGCAGGAAGCTGCTTCCACGAGCTGCTTATCAGTTGAAGCCACACCCGCTATAGTGTTTACGAACATAGGGAAGAATGATGCGTAGAAAATAAGTGCTACTTTTGATTCTTCGCCTACTCCGAACCACATTAGAAAGAGTGTCGTCAATGCGATAGCAGGCACAAATCTGAAAAAGCTAAGTATAGGTTCAACGAGCCAGCGTACAGGTCTGAAATTTCCTACAATAAGACCCATAGGAACAGCAAAAATTATTGAAAGTAGCCAGCCTTTTATTACTCTTCCAACGCTTGCAACAATGTCACTCCAAAGAGTTCCGTCTTTGATAAGTTCCTTCATGCTGTCGATCGTTTCCTTTGGGCTTGGAAGAAAATATTCATCATATTTCAAAGATCCTATTCCCCAAAGGGCAATTATTGCTACCCATGATATGATGCCACATTTTAGTATCTTCTGTATAGCAGAGGACTTTGTTTTATTATTTTCCATCTTTAATGTTATCCTTATTAAATATAGTACAGCTCTGAGTCATCAAGAGCTTTGTTTACGAGAATATTTGTAGTGTTTTCATCAATAGTGTAAAGCTTCTTGATAAGTACTTTTACCTTATCACCTTTTTTCAGACGGGAAGCGTTCAGCGGATATCTGCCTGTTACTGAGATACCGTCTATGGAAGCTTTAACCTCAAAGGCGTTTCCTCTGAATGAAACTTCTTCCACAACGGCATCCTCCATTGAGCTTTCAAATTGGTGATACTCGCTGTCTTCAAATTTGTTTATCTCGATAAACTCAGGTCTGATTATAGCTGAAGTCTTGCCCTCTGCTGTTTCAAAGCCTTTGAGCTTGCTGTAGTCCTCGATAACTGCGGACTGACCGATAAACTGAGCAACAAAAGGAGTTTTAGGTTCAAGGTATATCTCAACTGGATTGCCTATCTGCTCAACTCTGCCTTTTTTTGTGATAACAATTTCGTCTGCGACCTCTATTGCTTCGTCCTGATCGTGTGTAACGAAAATGCTAGTTATGCCTATTTTATCAATTGTATCACGAAGCCATGTTCTCAGTTCTTTTCTTACCTTTGCGTCGATAGCTGCAAAAGGTTCGTCAAGTAGAAGGAGTTCAGGCTGAGGTGCCAGTGCTCTTGCAAGAGCGATACGCTGCCTTTGACCTCCGCTGAGCTGGTCAGGATAACGCTTGCCAACGTCAGGCAAGCCAACAAGTTCAAGAAGCTCAGCCACACGTTGTTTGATAAACTTCTTATCTTTTTTCTGAACCTTCAGACCATAAGCTATATTATCGTAAACTGTCATAAAAGGGAAGAGCGCATAGCTTTGAAAAACAAATCCGATACCTCTTTCATTTGATGGAAGTTTGTTGACATTTTTACCATCTATAATAATATCGCCGCTATCCTGTTTTTCCAAACCTGCAAGCATACGCAGGATAGTTGTTTTACCGCTGCCGCTCGGTCCAAGCAGACCGATAAGCTTTCCCTTTTCAATACCAAAACTTACGTTATCCGAAGCTTTAAAATCGCCAAAACTTTTATTAATGTTTTTTAATTCTATATACATAGCTGACAACTCCAATTAAGATATATTGCTGTGATAGTTCCAGTGTCAACATCGCTGCATTCGCTTATTAATCTTTGACAATTTAAGCTCCTCACTTTCAATTCATATCAAGTCGATATGATTAGTATGCTTTTATTATACATGATTTTATGGAAATGTCAATAGTTATGAATGATTTTCATTAAATCATACATATATGATAGGAATACTTTATTATTGTTGTACATTTTATTCATAACTAACATATATGAGAAATATGATATACAGAAATGTTTGATAATACTCTTGACAAAGTGTGTAAATAGTGATATAATCACTATATTCATAGTAAAGCTATATGAATAATATAATATATATTGGAGGAAATAAAAAAATGCTTACAGAACTGACAAACCAGAATTACAACGAGCTGATATCAGCAGACAAACCGCTTGTTATAGAATTTTACTCACCTACCTGTGTTCACTGTAAAAGAACAGAGGCAGGGCTTAACGAAGCTGCAGAAGAGCTTGGAGAGACCGCTATCATAGCTAAGTGTGATATCACATCTCAGCCAGATCTTGCGAAGAGATATGACGTTACAGCACTGCCAACACTCCTTTTTATAAAGAACGGTGATATCAAAAACAAGCTTGAGGGTTTTACACACAAGCTGATAATTCTTGACAATATTAAGAGATTATAAAAAAATCAGTCCGATGTTTTGAGCATCGGGCATTTTTTTTTGAGCAAAAGGTCTTGACAAAGTAGGGAGTTTATGATAAAATAATAATGTTGTGTTGTATGCGGGTGTGGCGGAATTGGCAGACGCGATAGATTTAGGTTCTATTGGCAACACCGTGCAGGTTCAAGTCCTGTCACCCGCACCATATTGGTGAGACTAAATGGATGCTCACCCTTAAAAGCCCGTATTTACGGGCTTTTTTCATGCTTTTCAGCTGAAAATTTCAAGGTAAAAACCATGGATGCTTTTTCATGATTTTCACCGACCGGAAGGGTTCGAACCCTCGACAAATGAATATTGTCAAATAAAACGGCAAGCTTTGAGCAGATTTCGCTCCCGGCTTGCCGTTTTTTTATAAAAAAAACATTCACAAAGTTTAGAAGGCTGTTTTGTCAAATATCACGAAATGCGATAAACGACAAAGCGGCCTTTTTTTGTTTCAAAGGAGGCTCGATAACAAAAATACTATAAAAAGGGAATCTAAAACGACTGGAGGTGATCAAGTAAAAAATGAACAGTAGTCAGACCGATGACATGACCGAAGAACCCGATATGGGAATGACGATGTGAGGTGTAATATGATTTACAACGAAAAGAAGATAGAAATGCTCAGGCAGAGATATCCCGAAGGAACACGAATTTGCCTTGACCACATGGAGGACTTGTGTCCCGTAGAAAGCGGTACTTGCGGAACAGTGCGGTTTGTGGACGATGCCGGTACTCTGCATTGTAAATTTGACAACGGAAGAATGCTCGGTGTTATCCCCGATGTGGATCAGTTCCATAAAATTGATCAGGAACAAGCTCAGAATGATACGCAAACAGAGGAAAATATTGAGTGCGAGGAAATTACAGAAACGGAAGATCTTGAAGAAAACGAAGAAATGAATATGTCAATGTAACGGTTAAGTTTTGAAAAGACTTAGCCGTTTTTTTATTGCAAAAAGGAAAGGATCAGTGATAAATGATAAAATATTTCGATATCTTTGCAGGCATCGGCGGATTCCGCTCAGGACTTGAAAAAGCAGGAGGCTTTGAGTGCGTCGGGTACTGCGAGATTGACCGATATGCTAAAAAAGCATACGAAACAATGTACGATACGGAAGGCGAGGTGTATTACGATGACGCAAGAAAAATCAACCCAAACGAGTTACCCGATTTCGACCTTATATGCGGAGGCTTCCCTTGCCAAAGCTTTTCAATCGCTGGAAAAAGGGGCGGATTTGACGACGCAAGAGGAACTCTGTTCTTTGAAATTGCCAGAATCGCTGCCGTTAAAAAACCTAAATATCTGCTGCTTGAGAACGTACCCGGATTGTTATCGCATGACTCAGGCAGGACGTTTGCGACCATCCTTGGTTCGCTGGACGAATTGGGGTACGATGTCGCATGGCAGGTGCTTAACAGCGCAAATTTTAGAGTCGCCCAATCCCGAAAAAGAGTGTTCATTATCGGATTTCTTAGAGAAAAATGCGCCGGAAAAGTATTGTCTTTCACGGACGCAAATCCAAAAACTCTTGTACAACGCATACCCGGACGAGAGGGCTGCAGAGTGTACTCAGCCGACGGACTGAGCATAACGCTTACGGGAACGGCAGGAGGCTTCGGAGGAAAGACAGGACTTTACGAGATCATAGGACTTCCGATCAAGGTCAAAACCAAGTCGGGCTATCAGTTAGCATTGCCCGGCGACAGTATTGATCTCGCCTACCCTAACATTAATTCAAGACGAGGACGTGTAGGTCACGATGTAGCACACACGCTGACAACAAGCTGTAATCAGGGATATTACGCTATGTGTATCGATATGAATCCCGAACCGAAAGTTACAGAGCTTGCGAGGTGCATAACGTCAAGGCAGGACAGCGGTATAGGTCACCATAAAGGAGAAAAGTCGGGGGTGATCGTGATTAGCGATCCGATTGCGGTGCTTACTCCCGAAAAGGAGAAAGTTCGTCAGCAAGGGCGAAGATTTAAACTTCCAAACGAGCCGATGTTTACGATAACTGTCACCGATAAACACGGGGTGATCTACTGCGGATATATCCGCAGGCTCATGCCTTTGGAATGCTGGCGTTTGCAGGGGTTTACAGACGAGCAGTTCAACAAGGTGGCGGCAACGGGAATGTCAGACGCACAGCTTTACAAGCAGGCAGGAAATGCCGTGACTACGAATGTTATCGAGGCTCTTGCAAGGTTTATTTTAGAAATTGACAAGGAGAATGCAAATGAATAATATGATAAAGATATTTGAAAGTAAAGAATTTGGAAAAGTGAGAACTGTGGTACGAAACGGAGAAACTTGGTGGATATTAAAAGATATCTGCCGAGTGCTTGAAATGAAAGCAAACAGTGCCGGAGAGGTCGTCAAAAGACTTGATAAAGATGAGTACGATTCAATCGGACTCACCGATTCGCTCGGAAGAAAACAGAAAGCATATGTCGTAAGCGAATCAGGTTTGTATTCAATTCTTGTAAGGTCTGATAAACCTAAAGCAAAGCCTTTTCGTAAATGGATCACGACCGAAGTACTCCCAACTATCCGTCGCACAGGCGGTTACGTCGGCAACGAAGAAATGTTTATAGAAAACTACCTCCCCTTTCTCGACGAGCCGTACCGTGACCTGTTCAGACTTCAAATGACCATTATCAACAAGCTGAACGAACGTATCCGTCACGACGAGCCACTGGTGGAGTTTGCGAATCAGGTGTCAAATACCGATAATCTTATCGACATGAACGCTATGGCGAAGCTTGCGAGAGCCGAAAATATCCCCGTCGGCAGGAACAAGCTTTACGGCTGGCTCAAAGGAAAAGGCGTTCTTATGGCGAATAATCTCCCCTATCAGGCGTTTATCGACCGAGGATATTTTGCGGTCAAGGAGTCGGTGTTTGAAACTGCGACTATGACAAAGACTTATCAGCAGACGTTCGTTACAGGAAAAGGGCAGCAGTTCGTCATAAATCTGCTCAAAAAATATTATGGAAAAGAGGTTTTGCAATAATGGAGATAATAAGCGTTTCTTTACACGATCTGAGAAAAATGAATGACAGCGATGGGCTTGTTTTACAAGGCTGCGGCGGCGACCTTAAAGAATGGGTTGACGGTATAAACGATATGCTGACGGAAAGCGGAATATTGCAGAACGAAAGTTGATTTGAAAAAGCATATACTTTTAAAAATGAAAATCTTACCTGTCTGCTGTTTCCGTTTGATGACGTTCAGCTTGATATCGGTAAGCTTGCAATGTGGAGATTGCAGACTCACGAGCTGTTCGGCGGTACATGGCTTTCCGATTATGTTCCGAACAGACTTGGCGGTTTTGTTCTGTGTGAGGAAGAATGTGACGAAAGCGAAGAAATGGGAATGGAGATGATGTAATGGCGTATTTATTCATAGGAATGATAATCGGAGGGATTATCGGACTGACGGTCGGCAGCCTAGCAGTGGCTTTCAGATTGGCAGAAAAAGAAATCACAAGACTTAAAAGGGAGATAAATTCAAATGAGAAAAGCTAAAGCAAAAGCAGATTTTAAGTTTGCAATGGGCAGTATTCCTGCAATGCTCAGGGTGACAAAGCCCGTGCTTTCGGAAATGCAGTACAAGGAACTGTGCAACGAGGTCAATAAAGCCAACGGATATCTTGAACAGAAACGCATCATATTCAGCTATGTCGATCCAATAATCAAGGGCTGAAGTAACCACAATTAAATAACCACTAAGGTCGTTTTGCCAATGACAGAAAACTTCTGTTTTTAGCAAAGCGACTTTTCTGCTGTTGGTATAAACAGCAGAAAGGAAAAAAATGAACAGTTTTATGTCATGGGTAGGCGGAAAGAAAGCGTTGCGTGACGCCGTGCTTGCTCGCTTTCCTCCATATTATGAACGGTATATCGAGGTTTTCGGCGGTGCAGGCTGGGTGCTTTTTCGCAAGCCGCCCGGTATGGATTTTGAGGTGTACAACGATTTTAACGGAAATCTTGCAAATCTTTATCGCTGTGTCAGGGACAAGCCGAACAAGCTGAAATACAAGCTTCGTTATGTCCTCGATTCTCGTGAAGATTTCGACTGGATTGCTAGTCTTCACAAACGAGGTCTGTTCAGCAGATTTCGTGATGTTGACAGGGCGGCAAAGTTTTATCAGCTTATCCGTTACAGCTACGCAAGCGGACTTGACAGCTTTGCAAGTCAGCCGCATTCAATATGGTCGGATTTCCCGATGATAGACTTGGCGGCAAGGCGGCTGCAAAAGGTAATTGTGGAGAACAAGGATTTTGAAAAGCTGATAAGGCAGTACGACCGCCCTGTCAGCTTTTTTTATTGCGATCCACCGTACTTTGCAACCGAAAACTACTACAAAGACGTTGGTTTTAAAACCAAGGATCATATTAGGCTCAGGGATTCGCTAATGGATATCAAGGGCAAGTTTCTTGTTTCCTACAATGACTGTCCAGAAATCCGTGAGATATGGGATAAGCCTAATATTCACATTGAGGAGATCAGCAGACTGAATAATCTGGCGCAGAGATACGACGGCGGCTGTCAGTATGCGGAGCTGCTCATATCCAATTACGATACAAGCGAGAGATTACAGGCGGTTCGCCAGCTTTCGCTGTTTGACGATGAAACAGACAATTTGGAGGTATAATTTTATGAGAAAGATTATTTTTGCACAGGTACTCACAACCAACGGAACTACCGTATTTTCGGGGCTTTTTGATGAAAACGGCGATCCCGTAAGCATAGAAACGGAGTGCGATGATAGCGGAGTGACGCTTACGATATGGCGAAATGCTCCCGAAAGAGAACGCCGTGACTGCGGTATCTCAGAGGAAGAGATTGAGAGGACTTGCGCTATGCATGATGACTGCAGTGATTGTCCGCTGTGGGATTATTGCAATGAAGATGAGGAGGTTGTATCATGAGTTATCTTTATAGACATTCTTTTGAAAACGCTGAACAAAGCGGAGAGATCGAGGCATACCGTGAAAGTCAGAAAGAAAATATCCGATGTAAAAATGCGATAGAAAAAGCTATTGCGGATAATTTTGACGGCTATTATTTAAGCGATACAGCGGTCAGGACAGCGCTTGCCGATTTCGGTTATGACCGCACAATGTGGGTGCTGGCGGTAAGTATTCTGAATAAGAATGATGACGGACGTTTCTCACATGAAAATAAGGAGTGGGCAAGGTCTGTTATCCCCCCATATATTTCCCAAAAAGAAATGCGGGAATATTGCGTTGATTCTCATCCTGCCGTGCTTAACGGCTTTATCGATGAGGTCAGAAAGGAATATAGCAAGCTTGGACTTGTGGGAGAAAAGCAGTGCGTTCACTCCGATAAGCCGCAGGACTACGAAAGAAAGCTGTTGATCCTTAAGCCGGAAATTCTTAATGAGCAGTTCAAGAGCCCCATAAATCAGTATTTCTACGCAACGGGAGGTTTTGGCTGCGATCCCGAAAAATCGGGCAGAAAGGTGTTCGGGCAGTTTCTTGCGGACGGCGAGAAGGCGCATTTTTACCGTGAGGATTTCTGCGGAGTTGCGGACTATGATCAGATTCCAAAATGGGCAGTTGAACGGCTTGCGCAGATAGAAGCTCCGCAGATGAAAATACGCATATTTCAGATCGATCACGACAAGGACAGTAACAAGCTTGCTTTTATGAATTATGATTACGCACAGGCACACGGCGGCGTGGATTCGTCCATATACCGTCAGATCTACGGCGGTACGGTAAACTGCAAAAGCCTTGAAAGCGTTTTTGCCCTCTGCAATTCGGACAAAACACCTCCCGGATATTACGGCGAGTCGATGTCCGTTTCTAATGTTATAGAGGTCTGTGAGGGCAAAAATAAAGGTCTTTACTTCTGCGACAGCGTTGGATTTAAGCCTATTGACTTTGATATTACTCGGACAGACCATAATGATATGATGAAAATTCTTGTAGTGGAGAACGGCAAAACACCGTATAAAGCGGAAATTCGGCACGATATCCATGCTATGCAGTCTGTGGTCGGAGGGTGTATCGAGCCCATATATTTTGAGCCGAAGCAGGACGCTTTAGTTTGGTGCAACGATGAATTTCTGCTTAACGGTTCACAGCCTAATCGCATGGTGGGAAATGTTCTTGTACATGGAACTTTCTTTGTTTCAGGAAATTATATGAACGAATACGGCGAATGGGACAGCTGTTCGCTTACCGATGAGCAGATCAAGAAATATTCCGCAATGTTTGAAACTCCCGTTATCGTATTGGAGCAAGCGGAGAAATTGACCGAGGACTTTGAGGAATCGGAAGAACCCGAAATTACGATGTCATAAACGAAAGGAGCAGGTGATGCAAATGAAAATTTCAGCGACAATCAACAGACTGGTGGACAAACCCGGCAGCAATATCAAGGCGTATGCCAGCGTTACAATGGACGGAATGTTTGCCGTTCACGGACTGAAAGTAATGGAAACCGAGAAAGGCAGATTTGTAAATATGCCCTCAACTTCATATACCGACCGTGACGGCAACAAGCAGTATCCAGACATTTTTCACGCAGTCACAAAATCGGCGAGAAATGCTCTTAATCAGGCTGTTCTGAATGCTTACGATGTCAAACTTCAGCAGATACAGGCAACAGAGATTGAGGTTGAAAAAACTCCCGACGAGGAAATGGCGGATGAACCTGAGCCTGAGATGTCAATGTGATACAAACTCAGGCTTTGTATTCATTGAATAGGTAGAAAATCACCGAGATTACTGGATTTTGCGGCGGTTATATGCTATAGTTAAAAAAACAAATTCATCGGGGTGATACAATGAAAAAAGCGATAACGATCTTAGCTGTATGCAGTCTGCTGCTTACAGCCTGCGGACAGATAGACGATACAGAATCCAAAGTGGAAACTACTACGACAACGGTTTCTGAAAGCACAACCGATACGGAAACTTCATCGGCAAAAGAAGAAAAGGATACAAGCGAAGCCACAACTACTACGAAAAAGAGTTCGCAGACGGCATCCTCATCTTCAAAGCCGACGGGTATTACTGTAACTACCACAAAGAAATCAGGTTCGTCAGGTGCTTCGGGAAACTCAATTCAGGGACAAAACAATGCTGTTCAGAATAACAACGGTCAGGAAAATTATCAGCCTGCTCAGAATAGTCAGCAGGCCGATAATTCGCCGCCCGATAACAATCAGAGCAATAACGGTGCGCAACAGAATAACCAATCATCTGACAATAAGCCTCAGACTACAACGGCAAAGCCTGCGGTGACAAATCCGCCGACTACTACACCAAAACCGCAGACTGAACCGCCGGAAGATATAATTGAAGATACAACAAGCCTGCAAAGCGTTTTGAATTATGTAAATTCGCTCGGAAGAACAACCGATGAATATTACAATATAGGTGCAGGATTGGGGCACAACGGCTCTGATTATGGAAAAGCCGAAGCTGTTTACAATTGGATCAGAGGGAACGTCAGCGGAAATTGTCAAGTATTCTCAGCAGCAACAATGTACGCTTGTAAAGGTGTGGGACTTGAATGTCGGTATGCGTTTTTCTCACCGGATGCCTGGTACGGTCATATGGCAAACTTGGTATGTGTGGAGGGAACATGGTATGTGTTCGATACACAGGGCGGCAGATTTTTAAAATCAGATAAATACGGTGAAATAACCCGAATATTTGATGAAAATGATAATACAATTGAAATTTCGATAAGCGAATCGGCTTATTGATAATATGTAACAAATATGCAAGTGAGAGAGCCGAAGAAATTTCGGCTCTTTTTCTTTGCGTGAAATCAAAGGAGAAATGTACTTTATGTTTAAAATTAAATCAAAGATTTTAAAGAAACTTAGCGCAGGGTTCATGGCAGGACTCTGCGCTTTTTCAATGCTCGGCTCTACAATGAGCGGAGTAATTACTGCAAATGCCGCAAGTACTTCGACCGAAAACTCTGCGTTTCCATCGGCAGATACGGTGATCGCAAAGGCGGCAACGCTTCTCGGTTCTCCGTATACTTTCGGAAATAAGGGATATTGGTACGCATACAATCAGGGTCAGTATACTCCGCTGTCGGTACAGACGATAAACAATCTCGGTATCGACTGTTCGGGACTTGTGTACTATACGCTGACGCAGCTTGGATACAAGACTTCGGGATTTTCTTGGAACAACCCCGTTCCTGTGGATACCGATCACTGGCTGACGGTCAACGACAACTGCACTATCAGCTACGGCGGTAAAACTTCCAAGGTCGATGTTGAAAAGAAAAACATCAAGACCACAGACCGTCCATACTGGGAGTGTTCCAACGGTTCGACTATTACGCCCGGTTCTGTAGTGGTGGCTCAGAATCCATATGGCGAAGATCATGCGTGGATTTACATGGGCGAATTTAACAGCCGTTCAGATGTAGTGTCTTACCTGAAATCTATCGGCGTTTCAGAAAGTCTTATCAATTCCAAAACAGTAGGTGACGGAAAAGGCGACGGCGGCAAGCATTGGAGAATCGAGGCTAACGGCTCTGAGGGTGTTGTAATTAATAACAAGACCGACGGTAAAACAGCAACTGCTATGAATATGTCGGCTTTTAGGATCACAAAGACCGACGTGACTTTTGAGATAGATAAGTATAATACAAATGGTGATCTTGTGGGAAAATCAAGCGTTGACAATTCTACAGCGGTATATGGAATCTATCATGATAAGTCCTGCAAAAACAAGGTTGCCGAAATCAAAATAGGAAGCAATGGAAAAGGCTCTGTAAAGCTGCCAAGCAAGACTTATTACGCAAAAGAATTGAAGGCTCCAACAGGTTATTCAGTTGATCCGACCGTATATACAATCAAAGCAGGAAAAAACAAGGTGAAAGAGGACTATGAAACAGGAACAATCAAAATTAACAAAACTGCCGAGGATGGCATAATCAGCGGCAGGGAGTTCAATATATCCTATACCTATAACGGAAAATCCCTTACCGAAACTGCTAAAACCAATGCAAAAGGCATTGCGACCTTAGATGATCTGAAAGTTTATGATATGTCCACAGGCAAGGCTATCACTTACACTGTTTCCGAAATCAACGTAGATACGAGATATGAAACTCCCAAGGCGAAGAATGTCAAGCTTACAGACGGCGACGTTGATCTGACTGTCAATGTAAAGTTCAACAATGAACTCAAAACAGGCTCTATTAAGATCAACAAGCAGTCTGAGGATAATCAGAACGGCGGCAGAGAATTTACTGTAACAGGTAACGGCAAGACTTACAGCATAAAAACAGGTTCTGACGGTGTTGCAATTCTTTCCGATATCCCCGTATACGACAGTAACAATCAGAAAATTGTTTACACGATTTCTGAAAAAAACGTTCCCGTAAAGTATGTTGTTCCTGCCAGTCAGACGGTTACTTTGACAGCTGACGCAACCACAACCAAGACCTTTAAGAACGTTCTCAAAAAGTTTACCGCCCAAGTAACAAAGCAGGATTCCGAAACAGCTTCCGCTCAGGGCGACGGTACTCTTTCAGGTGCAGTTTACGGCATTTACCGTAACGGCGAGCTGGTGGACACCTACACAACCGATGAAAACGGATATTTCAAGACAAAGGAGTATGTCTGCGGGAATTACACGGTTCAGGAGATTTCTCCCTCAGAGGGATATCTGCTTGATGAAACTGTGTACCCGGTTGGTGCAGAAGCTGAGAATTATTCTATTGAGCATAACCCCATTTCCATGACAGTGACCGAGGATATTATCAAGGGCAATATTTCAATCATCAAGCATTCCGATGACGGAACAACGCAGATCGAAACTCCCGAAGTCGGTGCGGAATTTGAGGTTTATCTCAAGTCATCAGGCTCTTATGAAGCCGCAAAAGACAGCGAAAAAGACTACCTCGTATGCGATGAAAACGGCTATGCTGCGACAAAAATGCTCCCCTACGGCACGTATATTGTGCATCAGACAAAGGGTTGGGAAAATACCGAATGGATCGATGATTTTGAAGTGATTATCAGCGAAAACGAAAAAGAATATTTCTATCTTATCAATGACGCAGTGAAAAAATCCTTTGTAAAAATCGTAAAGAAGGACGCAGAAACAGGCAATATAATTCCCGTTTCGGGCATAGGCTTCAAGGTTTGGGACTGTGCAAATTCCGAATATGTTTCGCAGAAAATTAACTATCCGTCTGAGATGATCCTTGACACATTCTACACAGACGAAAGCGGCTCGCTTATGCTCCCGAACGAGCTTGCTTACGGCGATTACGAGCTTCATGAGGTGCAGTCGGCAGAGGGATATGTGCTTGATAAAAAGCCTGTTCCATTTACAATTGACGGTTCAGTAGAAACCGTAGTTGTGGAGAAAACAAATACCGCACAGAAGGGCAAAATTTCGGTTCAGAAAACAGGTGATGTTTTTGCAAGCGTAACTGCTCTTGGCAGCGCAATATATATCGATGAAAACGGCGAGGTTCACGAAAGTGGGCAGACCGCCTATACTCCCGTTTTTGCAAAAGAAAATCTCAGTGGCGCAGTATTTCAGGTAATTGCAAGCGAGGATATCATAACTGCCGACGGCACGATCAGAGCCAACGCAGGCGATGTTGTGGCAGAGCTTGTAACAGACGAAAACGGGTATGCAGAAACTGATTTACTGTATCTTGGCAAGTATGAAGTCAAGGAAATTACTGCTCCTGACGGCTATGTTCTGAACGCAGAATCTCAGTTTGTTGAGCTTACCTACGCAGGGCAGGAAATCGCAGTTCGTGATACCGTTGGCACAGCTTTTGAAAATGACTATCAGGGCATTGAAATTTCTCTTTCTAAGGTTATGGAAAATGATGAAAAGTTCGGAATTTCAGCGGAAGAAAGTTACAAAAATGTTCGTTTCGGATTGTTTGCCGCAGAGGATATTACTGCCGCTGACGGCTCGGTAATTCCTGCCGACGGTCTGATTGCGGAGGTTTCGCTGAACGAGGATATGACGGCTGTAATTGCAGAAAAAATTCCGTTCGGCAAGTATTATGTTCAGGAAATTGCAACCGATGAGCATTATGTTTTGAACGGTAAAAAGTACCTTGTAAACTTCGAGTATATGGGACAGGAAGTAACTACTGTTTCAATCGACTGCGGGCAGTTCGTAAATGAACTGAAACGTGGTAAAATCGAGGGAATCAAGGTAAATGAGAGCAACGAACCTCTTGAAAACGCATTGTTCGGACTGTTTTATACTGACTGTACAGAATTTACAGAGGAGAATGCAATTATGACCGCAAAGTCCGATAAACAGGGAAAATTTGAATTTACAGAAATCCCCTACGGAGAATATATTGTCTGTGAGATCGAAGCACCCACAGGCTACATTTTAAGCGATGAAAGCTACCCCGTGACTATTTCTGAGGACGGAGAAATTATCGAAATTATAGCAGTAAATAAGCCTATAACTGTTGAGATAAGTAAACAAGATGTGTATGGAAACGAGCTTGCAGGTGCAGAAATGCAGCTTGAAAATTCTGATGGCGAAGTCGTTGATAAATGGACTTCCGATGGAACAAACCATGTTGTTACCGAACTTCCTGCGGGAGGTTACACACTTAAGGAAATTGCTGCTCCCGACGGTTATGTTATCGCAACTGACATCAGATTTACAGTTGATGTTTATGGCAAGATTACTGTAGAAAATGTGGACGCAACCGCTGTTTCTGAGAACGGCAATCCGCTGATTGTTATGGTAGACGAGGCTGAGAAAATATCTGATGTTCCTGATACCCCGTATACAGGCGATAACCACAGCAATTTTGCGGCTTACGCAATGCTTGGAGCTGCAAGCTTGATTATTGCTGTCCTTATCATCACAAAGAAAGGGAAAAAGCATGAATAAGAAAGCGATTAGAATTGCGGCTGCCGTCAGTGCAGCCGCTCTCCTTTGCGGAGGGATTTATTTTTTTGTGAAAAACGATTT